>Ga0315270_10000442_pt1 | contig 22940 bp, 19 predicted proteins | sample C1_bottom_MG_FD_204932 | JGI IMG/M metagenome (GOLD analysis project Ga0315270, IMG submission 204932) | Sediment microbial communities from Yellowstone Lake, YNP, Wyoming, USA - C1_bottom | ecosystem: Environmental > Aquatic > Freshwater > Lake > Sediment | place: USA: Wyoming | collected...
AATTTACAGCGAGTCAGAATTGCAGGTGTTGCAGGCTGATGCGCAATTCAAGAGCGCGGAAAATGATTTGGTTTTGCGCGTTGCCCGCGCCTATTTCGATGTGCTGATGGCACAGGACAGCGTGGATCTGGCTGCGGCGCAGAAGGCCGCCATCTCGGAGCAACTGGAGCAGGCCAAGCGCAATTTTGAAGTGGGCACGGCCACCATCACCGATACACATGAAGCGCAATCGCGATTTGATTTGACCAGCGCGCAGGAAATTGCCGCGCAGAGCAATCTGGAAATTAAGAAGCGCATGCTGCAACAATTGACCAATGTCATGCCGGACAACCTCCGTCGTCTGGGGGAACAATTCAAACTTGATATGCCCCAGCCTGCCGACATGGGCAAATGGGTAGAGAGCGCTCAACAGCAAAGCCTGCAATTGGCGGTGGCACAAGCCGCCGCAGAAATGGCGGACAAGGAAGTGGAACGGAATCGCGGTGGCCACCTGCCGACGCTGGATTTGGTGGCAAACTACTCCCACAATTACGCCAACGGCGGAACCTTCGGTGTCGGCAGCGATACCCGCGCGACTGCCGTCGGTGTACAGCTTAACTTGCCGCTATTCCAAGGCGGCGCGGTACAATCAAAGTGGCGCGAGGCGGAAGCCAACCGCGACCGTGCCAAGAGCGAACTGGAAAGCGCACACCGCAATGCCGCGCTGCAAACCAGCCAAGCCTATCTCGGCGTGGTCAACGGAATTGCCCAGGTGCAAGCCTTGCAACAGGCACTGAAATCCAGCCAAAGCCTGCTGGAGTCGAGCAGACTGGGACAGCAAGTCGGTGTGCGCACCAATCTGGACGTTTTGAATGCCCAACAACAGCTTTATTCCACGCGGCGCGACATGTACCAGGCAGAGTACAACTACCTGCTAAGCCAGTTGCAACTAAAAGCGGCAGCGGGCGTACTCACCGAAGCAGACCTGACGGAAGTCAATCGCGCGCTGTATTGAAAATATCCGGCGGTGTCAGGTCAAATTTTCCTGAATGATGCGCAATGCAACTTCCGTTGCACCACGATGCGCAGCGACAAATTTCCTCCCTTGCTCCGACATGGTCACCAATTCTGCAGAGTGTCCGAACAGATGATGCAGGCGCTCGGCCAGTTGCTCGACGGAAGCGAGTCGCTGCGCCGCACCCAGCTCAACCGCTTGTTCGCTGGCTTGTGTGAAATTGTAAGTGTGCGGCCCGATTAACACGGGCTTGCCGACTGCGCAGGCCTCAATCAGATTTTGTCCGCCGAACGGCAGCAGGCTGCCGCCGATGAGCGCAATATCACAGGCCGCATAATAGGCAAACATTTCCCCCATGCTGTCGCCCAACATTACTTGCGTTTCCGGTGCAACGGAACTGTTCTCACTGCGTCTCAGGAAGCGTATGCCGCGACGCGCTATCATGCTCGCCACCTCATCGAAGCGCTGCGGGTGGCGCGGCACGATTATGGTAAGCAGTCCGGGCACCTTAATTTGTTCAAGGACGCCCAGCAGTAATTCTTCCTCGCCTTCGCGCGTGCTGGCAGCGAGAAAAATTTTTCGACCCGCGCCGAACAACTCCCGCAATTGTCGGCCCAGTTGCAGCATCGCAGGCGGCGGGACGATGTCAAATTTCAGGTTCCCCATGACAGAGACTTCATGCGCACCCAAAGCAGTCAATCGCGCGGCATCCGCCCCGGTTTGCGCGGCGATAGTACGCAATTCATTTAATCCGTTGCGGGTGAGGCGCGGGAAGCGCATATAACGCGCGGCGGATTTTTCGGATAAACGCGCGTTTAGCAACAGCAGCGGTATTTGACCCTGATGACATTGATGTATCAGGTTGAACCAGATTTCAGTTTCCAGCAAGACGCCAACAACCGGTCGAAAATGCAACAGGAAGCGCCGCACAGCAAAGGGATAGTCATATGGCAAATATATCCGCAACACTTCGTTGCCATAGAGTTGTTCGGAAGTGGCGCGTCCGGTCGGGGTGGTATGGGTCAGCAACAATTGATGGCCGGAATATTCTTCCCGCAGCCTGCGCACTAGGCTGGCCGCCGCGCGCGTTTCGCCGACTGATACGGTGTGTAGCCAGATGACGGGCTTGTCGCTGCGCGGGGTATAAAAGCCGAAACGTTCGCTGATATGCTGCAAATATTCCGGTTGTTTGCGCGCGCGCCAGGCGAGGTAGAAAAAAATGCAGGGCAACAATGGCCACAACAAGGCGGTGTAGAAAATGCGCGGGTTAATCATGGGTTATGCGGCTTATTTGGCTTTCCATATTTCGTGACAATACGCGATTTATCGCAGGTCGGGCTTTAGCCCGACATATCGGGTTAAAACCCGACCTACAAGGTACGAAGATTTCGTCTTCAATTATGGAAAGCTCAATAATACGGCGATAACTTCATCTACAGAGGGCGACATGCCCTTGCCGCCCAGATTGATGGCGCGCGCACCCGCGTACAGGCCGGTCAAACCCGGATCGGTTGCGGTGTAGATGCCAACTGTGGGCACACCAAGGGCGGCAGCAAGGTGGCTCAAGCCGGTATCTACCCCAACCACGGCACGGGCGCGCCCCAGCATGGTCGCCGCCTCATTCAAATTAAGGCGCGGGGCGCAGATGGCGTCGGGTATGGCGGCGCACAAGCGTTCGCTGCGCGTTTTTTCTTGCTCACTGCCCCATGGGAGCACTACGCGAATTCCGGTTTGGGCCAGTTGTTGTCCAAGCCTAATCCAACTGGACTCAGCCCATAATTTGTCATCGCGGCTGGTGGCATGCAGCAATACAACATAGGGTGTGTCGGGTAGCCAGTACAGAGTTAGGGCTGGCGCATGTATGCCATAGTCCGCAGGTGCATCCAGAGAATAACCAAGAGCCTGTGCGGCAAGCTGACGGTTGCGCTCTACGGCATGCTGATTTTTTGCCACATAAAAAGTGCGGTCATAAAACAGGCTAGCCAGCGGTTCGCGCGCAGTTTCCCGGTTATAGCCGCAACGTGGAGCTCCGGCACAGCGAGTAATTAGCGCGCTTTTCAACAAGCCCTGGGTGTCCACAACGAAATCATAATGGGTCGCACGCAAGTCATGACAGGCGGCCAAAATTTCGGCGCGCGATTTCCACCACGACTTACGCCAGCGACGCACAGCGACAGGAATCACGCGCCTTACATTGGGGTGCAGTGAGGGCAGCACCGCAAAACCCTCTTCTGCCACCCAGTCTATCTTTGCCGTTGGAAAGCGCCGACAAATATCCGTGACCACCGGCAGGTTGTGCAGCACATCGCCCATGGATGACGTTTTGACCAGCAGGATGCGCAGCTCGGGCGTGTCGGCGAAAAAATGCGCCATATCGTGTGAATGGTGTTCTAGTGTAATGGATGCGCATCTTATAGGATGATGCCTGACTTTAGGAAGTGGCGCGGCGGAAACCCAATTGATCGAGTGTGGCTGGCAGAACTTGACAGAACACGCTGCGGCTGTTGTAATACGCACCGTTCACCGATTGAACGCACTCTATGCTCGACGACTCGACAAGCTACGGCTTACTTAAAACGCTGGAAGACAACCCCGGCCTTTCCCAGCGGGATATGGCGAAACGCTTGGGCATCAGCTTGGGCAAGGTCAATTTTTGCCTGAATGGGCTGGTTGAAAAGGGCTTCCTCAAGGTCAATAACTTCCGCAATAGTAGCAACAAACTGGCATACGCCTATGTGCTGACGCCTCGCGGGCTGGAAGTGAGGGCGCGCATGACCGTGCATTTTCTCAAATACAAAGTGCAGGAATATGAACGATTGAAGGCGGAGATAGCTGAGTTGAGGCGTGAGGCGGAACAGCGCGGCTTGCTGGAGAGTGTGCATGAGCAATAATTCAGTTCATGCCGTCATTCTTGCAGGGGGCAGCGGCAGCCGTTTGTGGCCACTGTCGCGCCAGCATTTGCCCAAGCAATTCTTGTCTTTGGATGGAAATGCTTCGCTGCTGCAAACTACCATCAATCGCTTGTCTCCAACAATTGATGCCGCGAATGTTCTCATCGTTACGCAAGAAATGCATGCCAAAGGCGAGGCTTATCATGCCTTACTGCCATACCAATCTCTGTTTGAGCCGGCTGGGCGCAATACGGCCCCGGCCATTGCGTTGGCGGCAGCTTTTTTGGCGGCAGATGGCGCAGACCCGATTATGGTTGTGTTACCCGCTGACCACATCATCAAGGACGAAGTGCGATTCCGTGCGCATCTGAATAACGCGATCAAAGCAGCCGAAGGTGGCAAACTCATTACCTTTGGTATTCGGCCCACACGCCCTGATACGGGCTTCGGTTACATCAAGGCAAACCCCGGCACAATTCCAAGCGTCTATGCCGTGGAACGATTTACCGAAAAACCAGACCTCAATACCGCCGAAAGATTTTTGCAAGAAGGCGATTATTACTGGAACTCCGGCATGTTTGTATGGCGCACTTCGGTGATACTCGCGGAAATCCAGCGGCATTTGCCGGAAGTGTATCGGATAGTACAAAACATTCTCGCCGAGAGCCGTGCGACCGGAACTTTCCAGCAGGCAGTAGAAAAATATTTTCCTGCCATGCCCTCAATTTCCATTGATTACGGCGTGCTGGAAAAATCCAGCCAAGTCGCCCTGATTCCCTGCGACATAGGCTGGAACGATGTCGGCAGCTGGCAGGCGGTGCATGAAATTTCGGCCAAAGATAAAAACGGCAATGCCCTGCAAGGCAACGTCATCGCGCTGGACTGCAAGAACAGCCTGATCCGCGCCGAGAAGCGACTGGTTGCCGCTATCGGCGTGGAAGACTTATGTGTCATTGAGACCGCCGATGCGGTGCTCATCTCAAAAAATGACCAGACCCAGCGCGTGCGCGAAGTGGTGGATGTGCTGCACGAGCGGGGCGCAACCGAGCATATTTACCACGCCAAGGTGAACCGCCCGTGGGGTAATTACACCGTGCTGGAAGAAGACGCAGAAGGCTTCAAGATCAAACGCATTGAAGTCTCGCCCGGTGCGCGGCTGAGCCTGCAAAGCCATAAGCAACGCTCCGAGCATTGGGTGGTGGTGTCCGGCACGGCCACCGTCACCAATGGCGAAGAAATTATCACCGTGCAAAAGAACCAGAGTACCTACATTCCCATAGGCGCAAAACACCGCTTGGAAAATCGCGGGACAGAACCTTTGCGTATCGTCGAAATCCAGGTCGGCAATTATCTGGGTGAAGATGATATACAGCGTTATGAAGACCACTACGGCAGATAGCCGCACAAAGAGGAAATGCTGATGAGCCAAAACCAGAAAGTTGCACTGATCACCGGAATAACCGGACAGGATGGGGCCTATTTGGCCGAACTGCTATTGAAAAAAGGCTACATGGTGCATGGCGTCAAACGCCGCTCGTCGTTGTTTAACACCGACCGTATTGACCATCTGTATCAAGACCCGCATGTAGACAACGCCAAGTTCAAATTGCACTATGGTGACCTGACTGACTCTACCAACCTTATCCGCATTATTCAGCAAGTGCAGCCGGACGAAATATATAACCTCGCCGCCATGAGCCATGTGGCTGTATCTTTCGAGACGCCCGAATACACCGCCAACGCCGACGGCATCGGCACCCTGCGTATTCTTGAAGCCATCCGCATCCTGGGCTTGGAAAAGAAGACCAAGTTCTATCAGGCTTCCACTTCAGAGTTGTATGGCATGGTGCAAGAGATACCCCAAAAGGAAACCACGCCATTCTATCCGCGCAGCCCCTACGCCGTCGCCAAGCTGTACGCTTACTGGATCACCGTCAATTACCGCGAGGCCTATGGCATTTATGCCTGTAACGGCATCCTGTTTAACCATGAATCGCCGATACGTGGCGAAACTTTTGTTACCCGCAAGATCACCCGCGCGCTGGCTCGCATCAAGCTTGGTCTGCAAGATTGCCTGTATTTGGGCAATATGGACTCGCTGCGCGACTGGGGCCACGCAAAAGACTACGTCGAAATGCAGTGGCTCATGCTGCAACAAGACCAGCCCGAAGACTTTGTAATTGCCACCGGCGTACAGTACAGCGTGCGCCAATTCGTTGATGCGGCAGCCAAAGAGTTGGGTATCCAGATACGCTGGGAAGGCAAGGGTGTGGATGAAAAAGGCTACGATGCGGCAGACAAATGCATCATTGCTGTTGATCCGCGCTACTTCCGCCCCACCGAGGTCGAGACGCTGTTGGGCGATCCGACCAAGGCCAGGGAAAAATTAGGCTGGATACCCAAAATTACTTTCCATGAATTGGTTGCGGAAATGGTCAGAGAAGATATGAAGAGTGCCGAGCGCGACGAGTTGGTCAAAAAGCATGGCTACAAAGCCTTCGATTATCACGAGTAAGTTGTAATGCAATTCGACAGCAAAATTTATGTTGCAGGTCACCGGGGGCTGGTCGGTTCTGCCCTGATGCGGCAGCTCGCGGCCAAGGGCTATCGCAACCTGATTACTCGCACCCATGCCGAGCTGGATTTGACCAATCAGGCTGCGGTGGGCGAGTTTTTTGCCCAAGAAAAACCGGAATATGTGTTGTTGGCCGCAGCCAAGGTGGGCGGCATCCATGCCAATAACACCTACCCAGCGGAATTCATCCAGCAAAATTTGGCGATTCAAACCAACGTTATTCATGAAGCTTGGCGCAACAATGTCCAGCGGCTGTTGTTCCTGGGTTCGTCTTGTATTTACCCCAAGGCATGCCCGCAGCCGATGAAAGAGGAATATCTCCTCACCGGCCCGCTGGAGCCGACCAATCGCCCTTATGCGCTAGCCAAAATAGCAGGTATCGAAATGTGCTGGTCATACAACCGCCAGTACGGCACTAGATACATAGCGGCGATGCCCACGAATCTGTATGGCCCGGGCGATAATTACGATCTGAATAATTCGCATGTGTTGCCAGCGTTAATTCGCAAGATGCACGAGGCTAAACAGCGAGGAGACAGGGAAGTTGTGGTTTGGGGAACCGGTACGCCGAAGCGCGAATTTCTCTATAGCGACGACATGGCTGAGGCTGGTATTTATTTATTGGAACAACCTGACGAAAAGTTACAGCCGCTGTTTAGTGAGAAAGAACCGCCTCTTGTTAACATTGGTTGCGGTAAGGACCTAACAATTTGTGAGCTGGCGGAGATGGTTCGGGAGGAGGTTGGCTTCCAAGGCTTCCTAACTTTTGATAGCAGCAAGCCGGATGGTACTATGCGTAAGGTTATGGATGTCGGACGAATTAATCGTTTTGGCTGGAAAGCCAAGACGGTTTTGCGTAACGGGATACGACAAGCCTATTCTGACTTCATGGATAGGAGTTGATCTTGGACAAAAATTATTTTGAGAGCGACAGATTGTGACAAAGACGAGGCAAGAACAAGTAGAAATGCCAAGGCATACCCTTTGGCATTTGATATATCGTCTTTGGGTTCACCTTGGGCCGAAGCGCCACCGCCAATTTATGATGCTGGCGGCTCTGACTCTCATTAACGCCTGTGCTGAGGTGATCAGCTTAAGCGCAGTATTGCCTTTCATGGGCGTACTTATTGCGCCAGACAAGGTGTTTGGTTACTCGATTGTCCAGCATGCGGCTTTAGTATTGGGCATCACCTCGGCAGACCAATTGGTGCTGCCTATCACCATCGCATTTGCAGTCGCCGCACTTGTTGCGGGGGCAATCCGCATCCTGCTGGTGTGGGCTAATACGCGCTACGCGTTCGCGAGCGGCGCAGAATTGGGTATCGAGATGTACCGTCGTACCCTCTATCAGCCTTACCAAGCGCACTTGGCGCGCAACAGTAGTGAGTTGATCAGCAGCTCGTCCAAGGTGAACACCATAATTTTCGGTGTGCTGTTGCCTTTGTTGTCGCTAATTACCTCTGTCGTGTTGCTGGTGGCGATTACAGTGGCGCTGTTTGTAATTGACGCAATCGCGGCTGGCTTGGCAATTGCCGGCTTTGTAGCCGCCTATGTGGTGATTGGGTTGATCACCAGACGCAGATTGCAGCATAACAGCGAGCGTATGGCGCGGGAATCTACCAGTTTGATCAAGGTACAGCAAGAAGCGTTGGGCGGCATACGAGATATATTGCTCGATGGGACGCAAATGATCTACTGCGACGCCTACAACAGAGCGAATCAATCGTTGAGGGCGGCACTGGGTACCAGCACTTTTATAGGAGCAAGCCCGCGTTATTTGATGGAAACGGTGGGGATGCTGTTGATTATTGCTTTGACCTATGGGCTTAATAATCATGTCGGCGGCATTGCGAAGGCCCTCCCGGTGCTGGGTGCGCTGGCGCTGGGCGCGCAGCGCTTGATACCTAATCTGCAACAAAGCTATAGTGCATGGGTGAGCATCGTCAGCACTAGGGAATCGCTGGCTGACGTTGTCGGCCTGCTCGAGCAGCCCATGCCCGCAGACGCTCTGCTGCCAGCTCCCGCGCCGTTGCCTCTGCTGGAATCTATCCGTCTGGATGCGATAGGTTTTCGTTATTCTGGAGATACGCCATGGGTATTGGATGGGCTAAACCTAACCATCCCTAAGGGCGCTCGCATCGGCATTGTTGGTAGTACTGGCAGCGGGAAAAGCACTACATTGGATTTGCTGATGGGGTTGCTCAGCCCTACTCGGGGCGCGTTATTGGTTGATGGGCAGCCAGTCAGCGGCACCCGTGTGAGGGCTTGGCAAAAAAATATTGCTCATGTGCCGCAAAGCATCTACTTGGCTGATACAACTCTGGCAGAGAACATTGCATTTGGCGTTGCGCGCGATGCCATTGACATGGACAGGGTGCGGCAGGCTGCGCGTCAGGCGCAGATTGCGGACTTCATTGAAAACCGCCCCGAAGGCTACGATGCCGTCGTGGGGGAGCGTGGTATCCGCCTCTCGGGCGGACAGCGCCAGCGCATCGGCATCGCCCGTGCTTTGTATAAGCAGGCAAATCTGCTGATATTTGACGAGGCGACTAGCGCCCTTGACAATGCCACGGAACAATCAGTGATGAATGCCATCGAAGGGTTGAACCGCAATCTTACCATCCTGCTGATTGCACACCGTCTGACCACAGTGCGACGCTGCGATATTATCGTCGAGTTGGAGCATGGCAAGTTAGTGGCGCAAGGTACATTCGAACAGCTAATGGAATCCAGTTCCAGTTTTCGCCAAATGGCTCAGGCAGCGGGTTAACTATTTGGCGATATCCTAAAACAAGCTAGACGAAGTATTTTTTTAAAACATCCAATAGGCGTTGCGTAATAATGTTCAATGACAAAAATGTTCTAATTACCGGCGGTACAGGGTCATTTGGCCACACTTTTGTGCCGATGACATTGGCGAAATTCAACCCAAAGAAATTAGTCATTTTTTCACGGGATGAAATGAAGCAATGGGAAATGGCCAAGCTATATGGTAACGACCCGCGCGTGCGCTTCTTCATAGGTGATGTGCGCGACAAGGATCGTTTACATCGTGCTTTGGGAGGTATTGATTACGTTGTGCACGCCGCCGCCACCAAAATCGTGCCCACCGCCGAATACAACCCGTTTGAATGTGTAAAGACCAATATCAATGGCGCAATGAATCTGATCGATGCCTGTATTGACCAAGGCGTGAAGCGGGTAGTTGCGTTATCGACGGATAAGGCTAGTAGCCCGGCTAATCTTTATGGTGCAACTAAACTTGCATCCGATAAATTGTTTGTTGCGGGTAATTCCTATGCTGGCGGCCATGAAACTAGATTTGCCGTTGTTCGCTATGGCAACGTCATGGGTTCGCGCGGATCTGTTATTCCCTTTTTCATGACACAGTCAAACACAGGCAGGCTACCTATCACCGATCCAAGGATGACGCGCTTCATGATCACTCTGGAACAGGGTGTCGAATTGATCTGGCACGCATTTCAAGACATGGTTGGCGGCGAAATTTATGTGAAAAAGATTCCATCGATGAATATTGCGGATATTGCCAAGGCCGTGGCGCCCGATGCACAGCACGAAATCATCGGTATTCGCCCAGGCGAGAAGCTGCACGAACAAATGATCAGCCCGGAAGATTCATATCACACATACGAATATGAACAGCACTTCAAGATATTGCCGGCTATCCATCAGTGGAGTGCCGATATAGGCCGGATCAAGGATGGCCGCAAAGTCGCAGAAGGATTTTTCTATGCATCCGACACGAACAATGAATGGATGGATATCGAAACGTTGCAGCAGTGGATTGCAAACCATCGAGCAAAAATAGGTGCATTCTGATGGCGGCATCAATTCCTTACGGTCGGCAAGATATTTCTGAAGAGGACATCCGGGCAGTCGTGGATGTCCTTCGCTCAGACTTCCTGACGCAAGGTCCGGCGGTTCCTGCATTTGAGAAAAGTATCGCAGACTACTGTGGTCCCCAACATGCTATTGCAGTCAATAGTGCCACCAGCGCTCTGCATATCGCTTGCTTGGCCTTGGGTGCCGGCAAGGGCGACAGGGTTTGGACAACGCCAATCACTTTTGTGGCGAGTGCCAATTGCGCGCTCTATTGCGGCGCAAGTGTCGATTTTGTGGACATCGATCCACGCACATACAACATGAGCGTGGAAGGCCTGGCAGAAAAGCTGGCATATGCGGAGAAGACTGGCGACCTTCCCAAAGTTGTGATTCCGGTACACCTGTGCGGACAACCCTGTGACATGGTCGGCATCCACGCGCTTGGGCAAAAATACGGCTTCAAGATCATCGAAGACGCCTCGCACGCGATCGGCGGAAGATATCGCAACGAACCGATCGGCAACTGCCGTTACAGCGACATTACGGTTTTCAGCTTCCATCCCGTCAAAATCATCACCACCGGCGAGGGTGGCATGGCCATGACCAACGATGCCCATCTGGCCAAACGCATGCAATTGTTGCGTAGCCATGGCATTACCCGTGACGCGAACGAAATGACTCATGTGCCGGATGGTCCTTGGTACTACCAGCAGGTCGATCTTGGATTCAACTATCGCATGACGGACGTGCAAGCTGCACTGGGCAGAAGCCAAATGTCGCGGCTTGATGAATTCGTTACCAAACGTCACATCCTTGCGACACGATACGATCAAGAACTGGAAAACTCGCCGGTGATCACACCCTGGCAGCACGCCGATAGCTACTCGGGTTTGCACTTGTATGTGATCCGCCTGAAGCCGGGCGAGATTGCCAAGACGCATCGCCAAGTGTTCGAAGCGTTGCGCGCAGCCGGCATCGGCGTCAACCTGCACTATATCCCGGTCCACATGCAGCCTTACTACCAGAAGCTGGGTTTCAAAGTGGGCGATTTTCCTGAAGCTGAAGAATATTATGGAACAGCGATATCCTTACCACTCTTTCCCGCTTTGACCAACGATCAGCAAGACAAGGTTGTCGCTGCGATCAAAAGTTGCTTTTGAATAAATATATTTTAGAGAGACAGATCATGAAAGAACGCAACGCGGCTATTCAAATCAACGGAATTAATGTGGGCGATGACGCACCGTGCTTTATTACCTTCGAGGCTGGTCCTACGCATCAGGGGCTGGAGTCGGCCAAACGTTTGGCAAGGCATGCCAAAGAGGCGGGTGGGAATGCGATCAAGTTTCAGGTATTCGACCCTATGCGTCTGGTTGCCGATCCCAATTTGCCATTTACGTACCAAGTATTGGCAGATGCCGCATCGGAAAAGCTGGAAACGGTCACAGAACCTTTGCGTGACATACTTCTTCGCCGACAATTGAAGCAGGAAGAATGGCGAGAACTCAAGAAATACTGCGACGAGATCGGCTTGGCATTTTTTGCCACGGCATGCTTTCATGAAGATGTCGATTTCCTTGTCGAAATAGGCTGCCAGTCGATCAAGATCGCCTCGGCAGACGTCAATCATTTGCCGTTCATTCGTTATGCCGCCCGAACAGGCTTCTGCATTCAGCTGGATACGGGGATGGCGTCGCTGGGCGAAATCGAACTTGCCGTCGATGCGATACGCGCAGAAGGAAACGACAACATCGTCATTCATCACTGTCCGTCCGGTTACCCGGCGCACCTTGAAAGTATCAATCTGCGAGCCATTCCGACGATCAAACGCGTATTTGGCTGCCCGGTGGCTTTTTCGGACCACAGCGTTGGTTGGGATATGGATATTGCCGCGCTGGCAGTTGGCGCGAATATGCTCGAAAAGACCATAACCGAAGATCGAACCACTCGCTCGGTGGAGCATGTCATGTCGCTGGAGCCGAAGGATATGCGCCGATTTGTCGAAGTGATTCGTGAGATAGAAGTGGCGCTTGGGAATCCACGCAGGGTGCTTTCGGATGAAGAGCGCAAGAAGCGCAATGCGATCCGCCGCAGTTTGCACGTGGCACGCGATTTGCCGGTGGGGCATGTCATCACAGAGGCCGATATAGATTATCGCCGCCCTGGGACGGGCATCGCGCCAGAACGGCTGCCAGAGGTGCTTTCCAGACCGCTCACGGTAAAGAAAGTAGCCGGGCAGCGACTGGAATGGGACGACCTGGGCAAATGATGTCGAAATCCGTTGCCATTGTCGACTATGGGATGGGTAACTTGCGCTCCGTACAAAATGCGGTTGCGCACGTGGGGGGCAAGTCGGTTATCGTCGAAAATCCTGCCGACTTATCCACCTATGACAAGATCATTCTTCCCGGCGTAGGTGCGTTCGGTCAGGCGATTGCATGCCTGCACCAAACCGGGCTTGCCGCCGCTCTGGATGAACGTCGCGAGGCTGGGGCGCACATATTGGGAATCTGTCTCGGCATGCAATTGATGTGCAGCGTTTCCGAAGAAGATGGGGTTCATGAAGGCCTCAATTGGTTTGCCGCGCGCGTGACTCAATTCTTGCCGGATACCGGATTATCCGTCCCGCATATGGGGTGGAACGGTGTGGATTTCACGCGTGACGACCCTATTCTGGCCGGACAGGCGTCCGGGAGTGATGCTTATTTTGTGCATAGCTATCATGTGCACTGTGAAGACAAGTCTGATGTGCTTGCTACCACAGATTACGGCCTGGAATTTCATTCCATGATTCAGCATGGTAATGTGCGCGGGATTCAATTCCATCCGGAAAAAAGTCAGGGATTCGGTTTGGGGATCATCCGCAACTATCTGGAGATGCCGTGCTAAAAAAACGTTTGGTAGCGGTGTTGATCCTGCGTGACGGACAGGTTGTGCAGAGTGTTCGATTCAAACATACGAACGTTATTCACTACGATGCAGTTCATGCCATGGAAGCCTTCAACAAATGGGCAGTGGACGAGATCGTTATTCTCAATGTAAGTCGGGATTCGGTCAGTCGCGAGAAATTCGCCGAGATCGTCGAGCGCATATCCAGCCATTGTTTTGTACCGCTGGCGGCGGGCGGCTGGATTGACAGTGAAGACTATGCGCAAAAACTGTTGCGCAGTGGCGCAGACAAGCTGGTCATCAACACCGCGCTGGCTGATGACCCGCAACTCGTAAGCCGTCTGGCATTGCGCTATGGTCGGCAATGCATCGTTGCGTCCATGGATGTAAAGCGGGACGCTTCTGGCGTTCCGCAAATTGCGGTTGATCGCGGAAGTCGGATTATTGATGTCGCCCCTGAGCAATGGGCGCGCAAGGCAGTGGAACTGGGGGTCGGTGAGATACTGTTCAATTCAGTTGATCATGACGGTGCCCGCAAAGGATACGATCTTGAGTCGATCAAAAAAGTGTGTGAGGTGGTACCCGTGCCGGTGATCGCCTTTGGCGGTGTGTTTACCTGGAACCACTTGGTTGAAGGCATAAACGCCGGCGCGTCGGCAGTCGCGGTAGCCAACCTTTTTCACTACACCGAGCAAAGTACCCGCAAAGCCAAATCGCATCTAGCCAATGCAGGTGTCTTGGTCAGGCAACAAGGACAAAGCCTGGCACCGGCAAAACCCGGGCTATCCGCTTAAGATTAACCAATCGTTCGAATACGTAATTAAAGGAAATCAAATGAGATATTGCGCCCGATGCCTGTACCCCGAGAACGCCCGCCCTACCATCATTTTTGATGAAGAGTGCGTATGCAGCGGCTGTCGTTATCACGAAAGCCGTAGCAAGCAGCTCGAGATCAATTGGGATGAGCGCGAGGCCATGTTCAAACAGATCCTTGAAGAAGCCAAACGTATGGCCAAGGAAAGAGGCAACAGTCACGATTGCATCGTGCCCGTTTCCGGCGGTAAGGATTCGCATTACCAGGTATGGCTACTTAAAGAAAAGTACGGCATGAACCCGCTATTGGTGACCTTCAACCATGCCTACAACACCCCGGCAGGCAATCGTAACCTCTACAACCTCGTCGAAAAGTCGGGGTGTGATTTTGTGCGATATACCGCTGGCTTGGACTCGGTTCAACGCATCTCGCGCTACATGCTCGAAACAGTGGGTGATCTGACTTGGCACTATCATGCTGGTATCCGTACCTATCCTTTTCAGGTCGCGGTTGAGCGCAATATTCCGCTGATTGTATGGGGCGAGCACGGATTTGCGGAATTGACGGGCATTGTATCGCTGGAGGACTTCGTCGAATTCACCCGCTGGACCCGCAAAGAACATGACATGCGCGGTTACGAGCCACATGACTTAATCGGCAAAGGCGGCATTACTGAGCACGATATCGCGCCGTATATCTACCCATCAGATGAAGATATCGCAAGAGTGGAAGTGCGCGGAATATATCTGTCGAATTTCCTCTATTGGAATGCGAAGACCCAGGCCGAGATTATGATGAAGGAGTGGGACTTTGCGCCCATCGCCTATGAACGTGAGCGCACATTCAGCCTGCACAGCAAGATCGAAGACCACGCTAATGACGTGCATGATTATCTGAAATACCTCAAGTTCGGTTATGGACGGGCAACGGACGATGCCAGCATGGAAATCCGGCATGGCCGGATGACCCGAGAGGAAGGCATCGCGATGGTCAAACGCTATGACTCCCGCGAACCATCCACTCTGCAGACTTATTGCGATTTCCTTGGTATTACTAAGCAGCAATTTTACGATTGGGTTGAGCCGATGCGCGATGAAAAACTCTGGAAAAAAAATGCAGCCGGAGTATGGGAGCCACAAGATGCAGTTTTCATGCACGAAATTGGCGAACTGGAAGAACGGGCAAGGGTTGCTCCCTCGAAAGAGCGTACTCTATCGGACGGGAACCGCCGTATGTATTACAACCCAGCGAATCCACCGCTTAAGACCGGTGAACAGGCTCTCGATCAACCTAGTCTTTCCTTTAGGGTAATCTGACGCGGATGTCTACAGTGGCCCTGATCCCGGCGCGCGGTGGTTCAAAGCGTCTGCCCCGAAAAAACATTCTGGATGTGGGAGGGAAGCCTATGCTGGCTTACCCCATCATGGCTGCGCGCGCGACGGGCCTGTTCGAGCATATTTATGTGTCTACCGAGGATGCTGAAATCGCCAAGATAGCGAAACAGTATGGTGCCGAGGTGATCGAACGTCCGCCGCAAATCGCGGAGGATCGCTCGACTGTAGTGCAGGTCTGTCTTCATGCATTGGAGACTTATCCTGATATAAATCTCATGTGCTGTGTGTACGCTACGGCAGTATTGCTTGCACCAGAAACGATAGTTGCGTCTTACAAACTGCTGAACGATGAACCCGAAGCCGATTTTGTGATGGGTATTTCGGAATACGAGCATCCTCCGGTACAGGCACTGAAAACAGACGATAACGGATATCTTTCTTACATGTGGCCGGAATGGCGGGGAGTGCAGTCGCAATTTCAGCCCCGTCTCGTCGTGAGCAATGGGACTTTTTACTGGGCGCGCAGGCAAGCCCTGCTGGAAGAAAAGACATTCTACGGACACCGACTACGTGGTGCTGCTGTACCCGCCGAGCAAATTTCCGACATAGATACTCAAGAAGACCTAGACAAGGTCACTTCCAGATTGAATGTTAAACATAAGCCGGTGGTTAATTGAAAATCAATGGGCAAAAAATCGCTCTGCGTGTTGATGCCTCCAGCCAGATCGGCACGGGACATTTCATGCGCTGTCTGACTTTGGCAGATGCGTTGAAAACAAACGGTGCGCAAACTCGCTTTGTCAGCCGCCACTTGCCTGAACACATGCAAAGTAAGTTGGCAGAAAAAGGCCACGAGTTTGCGCTACTCAATGCGGTGAAAAACAGCACGGCTCTGGATGAGCTTGCACACGCCTCATGGCTGGGTGTTAGTCAGGCACAGGATGCGGCAGATTCCATTCAAGCGCTCACAGGCCAGAATTGGGATTGGCTCATTGTGGATCATTACGCACTGGATTCGCGCTGGGAGTCCATGCTTCGGCAATCAGCTAATAAGATATTGGCAATAGATGACATTGCAGATCGCCAACATGATTGCGATACATTGCTGGATCAGAACCTGTATGCAGACATGGAGGCACGCTATGTCGGCAAAGTGCCTGCACATTGTCAGCAATTGTTGGGCCCACGCTACGCTTTGTTGCGCAATGAATTTAAAAAGCTGCACGAGCAGGTCAAGCCGCGCAATGGGCCGGTCAGGCGCATGCTGATTTTCTTTGGTGGGATAGACGCCGATAACCACACAGGCCAAACGATCGAAGCACTATCTAAAATAGAGATTCCCGAAATTCATGTGGATGTGGTGATCGGCGCTCAACACCCTGCGCGTACGGAAATTGAAACAACATGTACACGACATGGATTTGTGTGCCACGTGCAGACCGACAAGATGGCAGAATTGATGGCAGCGGCCGATTTGGCGATTGGTGCAGGGGGAATTACCACATGGGAGCGTTGTTGCGTGGGTTTGCCCACCTTGGTACTTTGCACTGCTGATAATCAGCAAAGGCAAGTAGCAGATGCTGCACAGCGAGGGCTGTTGTATTCACCGGAAGTGGAAGTCGCGGGGGACCAGACGGAAGTGATTGGCAGGCATGCTCTTACTTTGATTGAGAACGGCCATCTAAGACAACTCATTTCCGAAAACGGAATGCTAGCGGTTAACGGTTGCGGAGTTTCACTCGTCCTTGTGAGCATGGGGTACAGCGACATAAAAATTAGGATGGCAACATTGGCTGACTCGGAAAAGTTGTTTGGCTGGCGCAATCATTCAAGCATCAGAGAGGTTTCACGTAACACGGATGTAATTGCATGGCAGGATCACCAAAAATGGTTCGCTTCAATACTGGCCGATTCAAAGAAATGGTTGCTCATCGGCGAAGATACTGGATCGCCCATCGGAGTCGTTCGTTTTGACGCACAAAATGATGGGGCTGAAGTTTCAATTTACCTTGTTCCGGAAAAAACATCATCCGGCCTTGGGCAAAATTTATTGCGCAGTGCTGAGCATTGGCTGGCCGCGAATCATCCCGAGATACACAAGATTCGCGCTCATGTGCTTGGTACAAATGAACGTTCTTTGAGATTCTTCCCTAGGGCTGGGTACCAAATCGAATCCGCCGATTACTCCAAAAGGCTGCATTGAAAATGATTGAATCGATCAAAATCGCTGACAAATTTATCGGACGAAACCAGGTGCCTTTCGTCATTGCCGAAATGTCCGGCAATCATAACCAATCGCTGGATCGAGCCCTGGAAATCGTCGAGGCAGCGGCCAAGAGTGGTGCGCACGCGCTGAAGATACAGACCTATACGCCCGACACCATGACGCTAGACCTGGATGAGCGCGAGTTCCATATCAGCGATCCGAAAAGCCTGTGGGCCGGTACCTCGCTGTACAAACTGTACGGCGAGGCCCACACGCCATGGGAATGGCATAAGCCGATCTTCGATCGTGCGCGAGAACTGGGCATCATTCCATTCAGCACGCCGTTCGATGATACGGCGGTAGACTTTCTCGAAAGTCTGAATGTGCCGTGTTACAAGATCGCTTCGTTTGAGAATACCGACCTGCCGTTGATTCGGCGCGTTGCTGCCACCGGCAAGCCCTTGATTATTTCCACAGGCATGGCCACGGTGGCAGAGCTGGATGAGACCGTGCGCGCTGCACGTGAAGCGGGATGCAAGGAGCTGATCCTGCTCAAATGCACCAGCACTTACCCGGCCACGGCAGAGAACACCAACATCCTGACGATTCCGCATCTGCGCGAGTTGTTTGGCTGCGAAGTAGGTCTGTCTGATCACACTATGGGTGTCGGGGTATCAGTGGCCAGTGTCGCGCTGGGTGCTACCGTCATCGAAAAGCATTTCACCCTCAATCGCGCTGATGGTGGCGTGGACAGTACATTTTCGATGGAACCCGCTGAAATGTCGCAACTCGTTTTGGAAACCGAACGCGCTTGGCAGGCGCTAGGCAAGGTTTCCTATGGCCCGACAGTGCAGGAGATGAAATCTCTCGTTTTTCGCCGCTCGCTCTACATCGTAGCCGACATGGTTGCGGGGGAAATCTTAACTCCGGAAAACTTGCGTGCTATTCGTCCGGGCTATGGCCTAGCGCCGAAGAACTACGAGATCATGCTGGGGAGGCGAGTCAATCGGGACATCAGCCGTGGTACGCCACTAACGTGGGAAATAATCAGTTAGAGGCTTGGGCGAAAGACAAGATCATGAACAGTGGGGGCCTCATTGGTAACCGAAGAGAAGGCGTGGCGTCCAACAAGCGCTGAATATTCCCCGCACAGAGGCGTGGCAAGTGAACTAATTTTCAGTTGGTGGAAAATCTTATGGATGAGAACCTGAAAAAACTTATTAGCTGGAAAACGAAAGCCTGGAAATCCAAAGACATGGCGTCTTGGTATGCGTGGCGGATGGCCGAGAACGTTGGCACCAACCAGCTTATGAACGCCGTGGAAACGGGGCTAATCGAAAAATTTATCGTCGGTTCGGAAGTTCTCGACGTCGGCATTGGTACCGGACGGGCTTCATTGCCACTGCTCAAGAAAGGGCTGCATATTACCGGGATAGACAGCTCTCAAGCAATGCTGGATGAATGCAAGCGGCTGGCCGACAACCTTCCAATTCAGCTAAGAATAGGCGATGTTTGCGCTTTGCCTTTTGCTGAAAAGAGTTTTGATTCGCTGATTTCTCTGAATGTGATGACACATTTTCCCCACTGGCGGGAAGTCCTGTCGGAATGGTGCCGGGTGGTTAAGCCTGCGGGCAGAATTGTGTTTGATATTTACTCCATTGACCATCTAAGCTCCGTCGAGGGCCATACGGTCACTGTGGATGACTTGATCAAGCGGGGCGCTGGCTTATTCAACATGCATCTCGCGGCGGCGGAGCTGTTTAAATTTGCTGATGAAGCAGGACTAAGAGTGGCGTCCATCACCCCCTACGGCAGCGTGTCCATTGGCCAGTATCGACGATTTAACGCGGCGGCGGCACTTAATACGCTGAATTCGTGGCAAAGGCATATGGCATGGCTGACTGTTGACGAGTCGCTTTTTGATGCCCTGCTTTTCATAGAACGCAATTTATTTGCTTGTTTAACGACTAAGACAACCGGACGCTATATGGTGGCGCTTGATAACGAGCCTGACCGCGCGGGCAATCAACAACTACAACAACGCCTCGCAGAGGTTGATCGGCTGCTTGCAAGCAAAGTGGCCCTGGAAAAGCTTGCGCCCCATCTTCTGCTGCCCATGGACGCATGGAAAGCGGAGTTTGCACGCCATATGGCTCCGCTGCGAAACCGAGTTGTCGCCTACTTGATTTTGACGAGTTTTCTTGGCGAACCCACAGCAATCGATTTCGCTTCATTCTTCGGCGAGTCGAGAGGAGCTGAGCTGGATGAATGGCTTAAGGCCGAGCTCGATCGCTGGTCTGAACACAAAAATTTCGAACGCTGGGCTAACGTGTCGAGCCTTCAGCCTGTGGCCCAGCGCATCGGGGCACCGATTGCAGGATGCATGGAACACGAATATTCAAGGATAATGATGAATGCCCAGAATATTGCAGGGGCCGATTTATGAGCAAGCCAACGGCACTTCTCGCCTTTCTCCGCAAGCAAGATATTGCTATTCTTAAAAAATATGTGCAGCGCCATCGTCGTACAGTGTTCCTGCTGCCCGACGTTGCCGATCAAGAAACATTACACGCTATCGAAGCAATCGGTGGCCAGGTGAAGCTATTGGATCTATCGGTTAGCCAGTCTGCGCTGGAGGAGGCAGCCCAGGCAATGCACGTCGCGAGTGCGGCATTGAAATCTGCTGGTGTATTGCACCAGCCCGCATCATCGGAACGAACAGCCACAATGCTCGCAGCCTACGAGAAGGTGTTGGATGAGAAGCTGCCCTCGGTCATTTCTCTGCTAGATGAACTGGAGCGGGTTGAAGGCGAATATTTCATCGAGTCGATATTGTTGAGCGAAGAAATAACGTGGCTAGGCAAAACAACAGTGGCTTGGGCGAAGCGGCATGGAATTTCGTCCATCTTGCTGGCGCAAGGTACTGGCATCCTGAACGACTTCGGCATTGCGCATTACGAAAGTGAAACCATTGCAGTCGACGGGGTGCGCAGCGCCGAGTATTACTTGGACCGCGCTGTGCCGCGGGAGCGGATCGAAGCAACCGGAAATTTTCACTGGAATGTTTTCAATCAGTTGAAAAGCAAGAAAGATGCTATCAGGCAGGACTTGTGCGCACGCGCTGATCTGAATGCGGGGCTACCGATCATCATTTACGGCATCGCGCTGGGGGACGGAGATACGATTTCTGATCGTGGCAATCTGGCAAGCGAGTTAATTGTTTTCCTCGGGGTCTACCATCAGCTGACAAAGAGTGGAATTCAACCGCAACTGGTTGTGGTTGGTCAGCCAGCGAACGGGGCAGACGTTCAAGACCAGATACTGGAGATGGTGCGCCGCTTGGATATTCCGCTAGGGCGAATTCGTCATGTGGCAGCCGATGAAAAATCTTGGGTGGCAGCGGCAGACGTAGTTGTGTCCATTGACTCAGCATTATCGGTTGAAGCTTTGCTGGCAGAGACCCCGGCGATTAATTTGCTTACGCCGTTCGGGTTGATCGCCGATCCGAAATTCAGCCCAAACGATGGCGTCGTTTCCTGCGAGCCTGCAGAGCTTGCGGATATGATCGTTCAGGTATTGACATCCGATAATTTAAAGGCGCTTTTAATGGAAAAAATGCGCGCCGCCGCCGCACGGTTCAATCGCGGCGTGGACGGCATGGCTGAAAAGCGGCTTTGTGACTTGATAGACAAAAAGAGCCGAATAAATCCGGCAGACGGCGTCGTCAATTATGTGCGGCGATCAGTGCGTAGAACGCTGCCGTTAATGGCCGACAACGCAAAGCACACCCTGCTAACTCAAGCGAATAAACTCAATCAAATGAACCGATTGTTGCGCTGGAAGAGGATAATCTTAGGAAAGTAAGAGAGCTAGACTAGCTGACTCGTATCTCATTTTCCGTATAGTTAAGTTAATCGTATTGAAATGGACAAAAATATTAACGACGCAGGCACGCTCCTTACAGCAGAGCAATTGGAAGCTTTGTGCCAAAGCTACACGGTGCCATATAAATTGGCGAGTCGCATGTCGTATTGGACGACCGAAGTATATGGCTTAGGAAAATATCTGAGAAAATACGGGCACTATCCGCAGTGGCTGCCGATATGCGTATACACGGACCACGGCCCGATGGAGCATGAACCGCCTAAACATGAACTGGAATCTTTGGCTCCAGTACAGTTATACCACTCTCCCAATACTATCAAACATTGGAAGGCGGTATCCGACAAGCCCTGCTATTGCTACCTCTCGCCGTTCGCTTTTTATCGGCACGCTCACGGTATTTCGGTCGCCCCGAACAGGAAGGGAACCATTGCTTTCCCTGCGCATACGACTCCAGTCATTGATGACGTTTCAGACATTCAACTTTACATTGATGATCTGCTAAAGTTGCCGGAGGATATGCAACCGGTAAGCGTTTGCCTGCATATGCACGACATTAACAAAGGCTTGCATAAAAAATTTATGGCGGCGGGTTTCCCGGTTTATACTGCAGGCCATGCCAGTGATTATGATTTTATTGAGCGGTTTTATTCGATCATACGACAGTTTAAGTACGGCACATCCAATGTTTTTGGCTCATATGTTTTTTACTGCGTTGAGTTAGGCATCCCCTTTTCGATTGTCGGGGCCAAACAAAAATACATAAATAAATCGGATCCTAATTTGCCGGCCGGAGAAATATTTGTCGATGAAGATAAATATTATCGTGAGGCGACGGAATTGTTTGCTGGCATCAATACTGAAATCAGTCAGGAGCAGCTTGAGTATGTGAGATTTCACATGGGGTTGAGGGATGCCGTATCTAGAAAAAAAATGGCGCTTATACTGTATTACGCGCTGCTCAGTACCGCTCTCAGCCTGCAATGGGTAACCAGAGCCATAAGACGAAATCGTTCAGCAACTCATTGAGCATGAAATTATTCGAAAAGCTCCGGGAGGGAAATGAGCAGAGCTGTTCCTAATTACGCCTAGCTGAATTTTTGCGAATTACCGGATGATTTATTTGCGCTACACCTACTTACATGAAAAAACTACTACAAAAGATACTTACGATTATACAAATTGGTAGACTTACGAAAAAATTCTACCGTACAGACGCAATAGTTCAGCGTAATTTCGAGCTGTACCGTAGCGAGCATAAAACTACAACGTTAGATGTTGGCTCTGGACCATCACCCAGAAATCCCTTTAAGGCGGAAATCGTTTATGGAACAGATCTTAGAGCAAACCAAGAAAATAACGTGTTATATGCCGATCTGTTGGATGGGCACCTGCCATTCGAAGACAACACTTTTGATTATGTGACGGCGTATGAACTTTTAGAACATATTCAACGCGTGTCCACCGTAAACGGAGAAACCAGATTTCCGTTTATCCAGTTAATGAATGAGA
>Ga0315270_10000446_pt1 | contig 22847 bp, 23 predicted proteins | sample C1_bottom_MG_FD_204932 | JGI IMG/M metagenome (GOLD analysis project Ga0315270, IMG submission 204932) | Sediment microbial communities from Yellowstone Lake, YNP, Wyoming, USA - C1_bottom | ecosystem: Environmental > Aquatic > Freshwater > Lake > Sediment | place: USA: Wyoming | collected...
CTGCCACATCGGCTACGCTCAAGCTTGTGCTAACCACCTCGCTCATTTACAAAAATAATAGCCATGGTGTAAATTTTGATGCGCCCGATGCCGCTGGGTTTAATGTGTATCACACTACCTTCTACAACAATGCCGGCAAAAATTTTGCAGTTTTTCATCAAGCCGGTGTGGCAAAGTTGCAAAATAATATTTTCTACAGCAGCATGCCGATGACCCATCTTTATGTGGCTACGGCGTTGGCAGGTGGCATAGTAAACAACAATTGTTATAACAATCAGACTGGCATGATTGGATATGCTGAAGGAAGTTTTGACACGCTAGCTGCGTTTAATACGGCAACAGGTTTTGAAGCGCAGGGTCAGGGCGGTGCCAATGTTAAATTGACTGATGCTGCAGGAGAAATATTTACATTGCAATCCGACTCGGAATGTCGTTCCAAGGGTGTAAACGATTTAGGAATTACGACTGATTATGTATTGAAAAATTATGCAACACCACCCTCGATGGGCGCATACGAGTACTGATATGGAGGATAGCAACTGTTCCTTACGTTCATCCACTCAAAAAGAAAAATCGAGTCGTACCCCCGCCAGTAGTGAATCGTTATTGGAAGCCTGGCTGCCGGGGTTTCTCACTAATTGAAAATCAGTCTGGATAGCAAACCACTCTTTGATTGTCGCGCGATAGCTCACTTCGTAGGCTAATTCTGCCGATACGTCGTCCTTTCCAAGTGTGACTCTCGAAGCACGCCATTTTCCGCCATTGCGTTCAGCGGCAATACCAACGGTCAATTTATCTTGCAGACGAGATTTTAACGGGCCGTTAATGAGAATACCTACGCCCAAGGATTGATCCATTTGATTGACATCTGCCGAAGCCCAGCCGGTTCTTAAGAAGACATCCAATTTTCGCGCAGCTTCATCGTTATCGTGCCATAACGTGCGCTCGCCCAGTATATAGACACCCCAGTTTTCACTTTTTGTCGGTTCTCCATTCAGATCTACATCAAGAAGATCGTCGAATTTTGAGCTATAACGCCAAGCACCAATGGCAATTTTGTTGGTTTCATTTTTATCGGTTTGACGCGCGTAACTAAGCTCGCTGATCAATAATGTACCATCGCCAGCGTCTAATTTAATGTGCGTACCTCCGGGCTGGCCTGGATCGCCTGGAACACCATCTAACAAAGCAGTACGCCAACTGAATTCTTCGTCGAGCTTCCAGGTCGCACGTAAGGTAAGAGAGGTGACAGGAAATATGGAGGGGCCATTTCGTCCGGTTTGAGCTAATTCAGAACCGATGCCAAATGCGGGGTGAAGCAGCGTGACGGAAGAATCGGTTACATAGAACTCACTGTTTAAATCATACAGACCAAACAACAGGCTAAGTTTGCCATTAACGAACGATTTTTCAGCCCAGGCTTGAAATATCCGCGCGGTGTTAACTTCGACCTCGGCATTGTCTATCCCCTGAGCGGCCTCTTGTAATTGATTGGGCAAGTTGCCATGCGTTCCTTGGGCTTGTACATAAATAAGGTCAACATTGAGGCGCTTGGCTTTTTCACCCTCAACTCTAAAACGTAAATCCAGTAAGCCAACATTGTCGATACGATCTTTTAAGGGGCCGGACAAACCGGTCCAATAATCCAGACGATAAAGTCCTTCGAACGTATAGGATTTTGTTTCTTCTTCAGCTTGAGTGAGTGGAACGAAGAGGAGCGTCCCGGTCCAAACCGCAATTGGGTATAGCCATTTAAGCACTTAACGATTTCCGTATTCAGAAAATGATTATGTCAATCATACATCGGATAATACTATACACATAGGTTCTATGAATGCAGTCAATACCTGTTCAGTCATATTTTTTGAGCTGAATTTTATTCGTCTATAGCAACACTCTTTCTATACCTCCCTGGTTTGCTTGGGCAACGAAATCAGACATCCAGTTTTTGCCCAACAGATGCTTGGCCATTTCCACCACAATATAGTCAGCGGTTGTCCCCGCATCATCGTTATAGCGTGACAGCCCTTGCTGGCATGCCGGGCAGGCGGTGAGAATTTTAATCTCACCGTTAAAGTTATCTGTGCGCAAAGCATCCGCGCCGTTGCGCATTTCTTCTTCCTTGCGGAAGCGTACCTGGGTGGCAATGTCCGGCCGTGTAGCGGCAAAGGTGCCCGATTCGCCGCAGCAGCGTTCGTTTAACGTAACCGCAGTGCCCATTAAGGTGTTTACCGTTTTGAGCGGATCATAGGTCTTCATCGGTGTGTGACAGGGATCGTGGTACATGTAACGGGTACCGGTCACGTTTTCCAGCTTGATATTTTTCTCCAGTAAATATTCGTGGATGTCGAGTAAACGACATCCTGGAAATATCTTGTCAAACTGGTAACTCAATAGTTGATCCATGCAGGTGCCACAAGAAACGATGACGGTTTTTATATCCAGATAATTTAACGTGTTGGCCACTCGGTGGAAAAGTACACGATTATCTGCGGTGATTTGGCTGCCTTTGTTTTCTTGCCCGGATGAAGTTTGGGGGTAGCCACAGCACAAATAGCCGGGGGGCATGACCGTGATCGCGCCAGCCTCATATAACATCGCCTGAGTGGCTAACCCGACTTGCCCAAATAAACGTTCTGAGCCGCATCCGGGGAAATAAAACACGGCTTCCGAATCTTCGCTGGTTTTTCGCGGATTGCGGATGATAGGAATGATGGTGTTGTCTTCGATGTCCAGTAGCGCACGGGAGGTTTTTTTTGGCAGGCCGCCCGGCATCGGTTTGTTGATGAAGTGGATGACCTGTGATTTCACCATACTGCCCAGATAGGGCGCACGACCGAGTGTCGAGGGTGGGTGTGCAGTTTGTTTACGCAGCAGGCCAAGACGTTTTGAAAATTGGTAGGCAAGGCGCTGTGCCTTGTACGCCCACTCAATCATCACTTTGCGCATCAGTTTAATAGTGTAGGGATTGGTGGTCGTGATATAGAACATTCCAGCAAAGGCGCCTGGATTGAATTTTTTCTTGCCCTGTTTGCGCAAGAAGTTACGCATCGCCACAGATACGTCGCCAAAATCGATATTTACCGGGCAAGGGTTCAGGCACTTATGACATACCGTGCAGTGATCTGCCACGTCGCCAAATTCATCAAAGTGCGCAATGGATATGCCGCGGCGGGTTTGGTTTTCGTAAAGGAAAGCTTCGATCAACAATGAAGTGGCGAGTATTTTATTGCGCGGTGAGTAAAGTAAATTGGCGCGTGGTACATGGGTGGCGCACACCGGTTTGCATTTGCCGCAGCGTAAGCAATCCTTAATCGAATCGGCGATATGTTCCAGTTCGCTTTTTTCAAGAATAATGCTTTCCAGTTCCATCAAATTAAAACTGGGCGTGTAGGCACGCTCAAGGTTGCCGCCTGCCAATAATTTGCCACGGTTAAATCGCCCCTCGGGGTCTACCTGGTTTTTATACACCGTGAATTCATTGATCTCTGCGGATTCAAGAAAATCAAATTTAGTTATACCGATTCCGTGCTCGCCCGAGATGACGCCGCCCAGATTTTTGGCTAAATGCATAATCCGTTCTACCGCCTGGTTAGCCTGTTGCAGCATATTATAATCGTCGGAGTTGACCGGGATGTTGGTGTGAACATTGCCGTCACCCGCATGCATGTGGAGCGCAACAAATACACGGCTCTTCAATATATTCTGGTGTATGGCTGTGCACTTGGCCAGGATAGTCTGGTAAGTGCGGCCGCTGAAAAGTTGTGATAATGGTTCAAGTAGTTCAAGTTTCCAGGAGGCGCGAACAGTGTGGTTTTGCACGACATCAAAAACAGATTGATTGCCGTTTTGAGCAGATATAGTCAGGCTATTCGGCGCACTGGGTAAAGATGAGGCTGGCGCATCCAGATTGTTCAAAAGCCAATGCCAGCGTGCGCGAACTTCGGCCAATATTTCACGCGCTTGTTGCTGCCTGCTGCCGAGTAATTCAGCCGCACCGACTTGTGCGTCATCCTGGTAATACAACGGTAACTCACCTGCAAAAAACGCATCCAGTGCGTCGACCAGCGCCAATTTATTGGAAAGTGACAGTTCGATATTGATGCGCTCCACACCATCGCAATAGTCACCCATGCGCGGCAGCGGAATCACCACGTCTTCATTAAGTTTGAACGCATTGGTATGCTTGGCGATGGCTGCGGTTCGGGCACGATCCAGCCAGAATTTTTTACGCGTTTCAGGGGTGACCGCGATAAATCCTTCACCGCTGCGAAGATTGGCGAGACGAACAATTTCAGAAGCTGCCTGCGCCACCGCATTTTCGTCATCGCCCACCACGTCGGCAAGTAATACCATTTTTGGACGTGCTGCGCGTTTGGACTTGGTGGAATAGCCGACCGCTTTCAGATAGCGGTCATCCAGATGTTCCAGCCCTGCCAGCACTGCTTGCGGATGGGCATCGATATAGTCTTTGATCTCTACGATCGCAGGAACGGCTTCGCGCACCTGGCCGAAAAATTCCAGGCAGACCGTTCGCGTAAACTGATGTGCACGGTGCAAAATAAATCGTGCGGAAGTGATGATGCCGTCACAGCCTTCTTTTTGAATACCGGGTAAGCCGGATAAAAATTTATCGGTGACATCTTTGCCAAGACCGGTTTTGCGAAATTTTCCACCGGGTATAGTTAATATTTCAGGCGTGCCATGCAGGGTTGTTTCATCCGCTTCAAAGCGACTAATGCGAAAAGTTGTCGTCTCCACATCATGAATCTTGCCGAGATTATGGTCGAGTCGCTCTACCATCATCCATAGACCATCCGGTGTCACCATGCGCCACGAGACCAGGTTATCAAGCGCAGTGCCCCACAACACGGCTTTTTTGCCGCCTGCATTCATCGATACATTGCCGCCGATGCAAGAGGCATCGGCAGAAGTCGGGTCAACCGCAAACACCAGGTTGTTATTTTCAGCACGATCCATGACGCGTCGCGTAACCACACCGGCACCGCAGTGGATGGTAGCGGTTGGTTTATCCAATCCCGGTAATTGCAATATTTCCACATTGGAAATTGCATCCAGTTTTTCGGTATTAATGACAGCTGAAAGCTTGTCCAGGGGGACTGCGCCCCCGGTGTAGCCCGTGCCACCACCACGCGGAATGATGGTCAATTTCAGCTCGATACAAGCGCGCACCAGATACGCAACTTCGGTTTCAGTATCGGGATGCAACACGACAAACGGATATTCGACACGCCAGTCTGTGGCATCGGTCACGTGAGATACACGTGCCAGGCCGTCAAACTGGATATTGTCACTGCGGGTAATTTTGCTCAAGGCACGCAAGGCGCGACGACGCAGCAGCAAGGTTGCTTCAAACTCATTGGCAAAGGCATCGACGGCAGTATGGCTGAGTTCAAGCAGACGTTTTACCGGAACGTTGTGGTTCTGGCCGCTTCGCTTAACATCGTTTGCGCCGATGTTAGCCTCCACCGTTCCTGCGGTGTCCTGGCGCCGAGCCTCAATTGCATGCAAGCGATGGCGCAATGCGCTCACAAGTGCAGCGCGGCGACGGCGATTGGCGAGTAAATCATCCTGCAAATAAGGGTTGCGTGACACCACCCAAATGTCGCCTAAAACCTCGTACAGCATGCGAGCCGAGCGCCCGGTACGCCTCTCGCCACGAAGGCTATTGATAATGTCCCACCCTTCAGTACCTAAAAGGCGGATGACAATTTCGCGATCAGAGAACGAGGTGTAGTTATAGGGTATTTCGCGTAAACGAACGGTCATGGGTGGTATACGGGTAAATCAAGGTTGGCATTTTACCGCATCAGGCACAACAGCTCGACCCCAACTCGCAGAGGGGTAAGACAAAGTGATAAGATTTCCATATGAAAATAAAACCAGCTAACCCTGCCCGGGTTTTTTTTGCGCTGTGGCCTAACCATGAAGAACGTATAGCCATAGCCGCATGGCAGCAACCGTTACAAGCATTATGCGGCGGAAGGCAAACACCACTTCTGCAATTGCATTGCACATTAGTATTCCTTGGTGAAATTGAGCTTCAACGCTTGGAAGCACTGAAATTGGCGGCTGCGGCGGTGAAGGGGACAGAATTTCAGATGGTATTTAATTCCGCGCGTTACTGGGAGAAAAACCATATTCTTTATGCGTCTCCTGATCTGGTTCCCAATAAATTGATTGATATGGTGAATGACCTGGAGAGTAGTCTGCAACAGCATCAGTTTGCTGTTCAGAAGCAAGTATACGAGCCTCATATCACACTTTTACGTCATGCGCATTGGTCAGATATTGCCTTGCCTGCGATGCAGGCAGTGGCCTGGGGAGTTTGTGAGTTTTCCTTGGTTAACTCGGTCAATACCCAAAGCGGGAGCAGTTATGAAGTAATTTCGCGTTTTCCTTTGAGTGGAATAAAAAAAGGGTAATCACAGTAAATTGTGATCACCCTGGATACGTTGTAAAGAAACTTAACGACTCGTTGTTTTATGACCTGATTTTTTAGGCAAATGAATCTTGCGTTTCAACCTTGAAGGTTCGAAGAACATAATTGAGCGCGCGGTTACTGGCAGCTTGAGATACTGCTTCAAAAATGTCTCTGTCAGTCCAGCCCTGAGCTTTGGCAGATTGGATATCCTGCGAATCAACTTTGTCAGGTGTGTTGACTGATTTCAGTGCAATCATCAGAAGAGGTTTTTCTTTTGCGGGTACGGGCGCTGCTTCATGATTGCTGCGTGCAGCACGGATTGCATTCAGGTCAAATCCCATGCTGGTTAGAAATCCTTCGTTCATATCAATGCAAAAATGACAGTTTGCATCTGAAGAGACCAGGTATCGGATCATCGTCATCAATGAAGGGGGTATACGTTCACCGCTCATGTAGTAACCAATGTTGCCGACGAAAGATTCAAGTAACGAAGGGCTTACGCCATACAGTTTTAATGCAGCAGGGACGAATCCAAATTTCTGTTGTACCGCACTGAATACTGCATCAACACGTGCTTCCTCTCCTTTGGGAGCGTGTGAATTGATTAAGGGTTTGATGCTTGGTTTAACTTGCATTTGCATAATATAAATCTCCTTGGTGGTTAGTACTACAAAAATAGTTGACCGGTCGGTTAACTAAAATATAAAAAAATCAGAAAATTAGTTCACATGATTCTTATGCCGTTGGGGTAATACGAATTTGAGCCATGGCAGGAAGTAGATGGTTTAATATTTCTGGATTATTTTGACTCTTTGCTAATAAAGTTACGCCTTCGAAATAGGCAAACATTGCCTGGGCGGTTGCCTCAAGATCAATTTTTTTTACTTCACCGGCCGTGATTGCTTCCCGCAAAACCTGGCGAATACTTGTTTGGATCTTGGAGAAAATAAGCTCAATCCTGATACGAATGGTTTCATCCTGGGTAGACAATTCGGTGGCAAGGTTGCCGAAAGGACAGCCCAAGACGCGCCCTGTATCACTTAAAAGCTGTTTTTGAAACGCATAGGCTAACTTTCCAAAGCGATCAATGCGAGCCAGAGGAGGAATGTCTTCGGCAAACGCTTTGTCTACCAGGTGTTCTTTTAACTGCAGGTAATAGGCGTCGATTACTGACAGGGTCAAATCTCGCTTGCTAGGATAAAAATGATAAAAACTCCCTTTTTTGACACCAGCGTGCTCGCAAATATCAGCCACACCCACGTCCGAATAACTGCGCGAATAGATAAGATCCCGTGCTGAATCGAGAATGCGTTGTTGGGTGTCATTGGTGGAGTTCATGGGGAGTATTATAGTTGACCGGTCGGTAAAGTCAATGGGTGATTTGCAAAAATTTAACTATCACTCGATTATCAATACGAACTTTCTGGAAATTATGTCGTTGGCATTAGAACTGGGACTAACGATGCCCCAGTCCTCCTCGATTGAGTCTTTCGAAACGAGGGCGGTCTGCTTTACGTCTCGATTCGGAACGGGTGTCGTCGTCATTACGTGAATGGTACCCGCGTCCATAAGAACTGTCTGTCCGAGGTTGCTCTGGCTGATCAAAGCCAGGATTTGTTGATTCCTGCGTGGATTTATGACCCTTTGGTCTTGGGTTTTCCAAATGCAAGCGCATTTTTTCACGATACTGTGAATACTCTTCGTAACTCATTCCCTTCAGTTGCTCTTTATCCGGTACTGTAATGTTTTCCGCCATGGCAAAAGGGACAAACAAATACATGCAGAGCGTCAACGGTATTAGAATTTTTATTGATTGCATGTAAGTTAAGTCCTGTAAAAAATATCAAAAACACAATATTTTTCTGAAACGCTAAAGCGCTGAAGTAGCAGTCAGCATCCTGCCACAACAGCGCGGTATATGTGAATTTATAATTTCGCATCTTGGTGACGCTGAAATTCTAACAAATCAAACTGATTCCTTAATCACATAGCAGGGCGCTCTGCACGATGCTCCATATGCTCAGCTCGACGTTCCATGCGTTCAGCTCTGTGCTCTTTGTGTTCAGCACGGTGCTTTAAGTGCCTGGCACGTTTTTCCCTGTGCTCTGCTTTTATCTTGTCGTGCTGTGCCGGTGTGACGGAATCGGTTGCATAGCTTGCGCCTGCAATCATTAAGCTTAAGGCGACGACAGTATTTCCTATGAGTTTGCGATGGTTCATGATTTATCCTCTGGGTAGTTTTCTTTTCTGGGATCAGAACTATTTCTGATGTGTACAGCTTGCGCACTAAGGGTTACATAATAATTTCTATTTGATAAAAAATTGTAACAATGTGTTACAGAGCCGTGACGCCACTCCCGAGGGCTAACATCATCCTGTATAGTCAATAGTATGGAAAATATACGACTATTGGTTGTTGATGATGACCCCGGATTGCGTGAGTTATTGCTGGAATACCTGACATCACAGGGATATGCGGTTGATGCAGTAGAAGATGGTTTTGCCATGGAGCAATACCTGAAACAAAAAACGGTGGATTTGGTGATTTTGGATTTAATGATGCCCGGGGAGGACGGCCTTTCGTTGGCACGTAAGCTTCGAAGCCGTGGTAACTTACCCATCATTATGCTGTCTGCCCGTGGTGAAGATGTCGATCGGATAATAGGATTGGAAGTGGGGGCAGATGATTATCTGGCGAAACCATTTAACCCGCGTGAACTTCTGGCTCGTATTCGTGCAGTATTGCGCCGCCATGATGAATCCCAAACAAAAGTGGAAATTAAAATAGTTTCGCATCATTTTGGGCCGTATAAGCTCGATGTGGAATCAAGAATATTACAGAAAAAAGGTGCCGAGGTACCGTTGACTGCCGCTGAATTTAATTTGCTGCGCATTTTGGTGGAAAATCCTAACCGTGTATTGAGTCGTGACCAACTGATGGATTGGATGAAAGGCTACGAGCGTTCTCCATTTGACCGCAGTATCGATGTCAGAGTGACACGGTTACGCCGCAAGATTGAGCTTGACCCTGCAGTTCCTGAGTATGTTCGTACCGTGTGGGGCGAGGGATACCAGTTTACGCCCGCTGGCAAGGTTGTTTGATGCCCAAAAATAAAAAACGTATCACCCTTTTTCGTAGTACGGCTCTTACCGTAGCAGTTGCGCTCATTATTTTACAGTTGGTGATTTTCAGCGCAAGTGCCTATTACATCATGCTACCGATGATGAAGCGCTCTGTAGATGATCTCGCCGCTTTGATGGTGTTGACCGCACAGACATGGGTCGAGTTACCGCCGCAGACCAGGCAGGATTTCGAGCTTGAGCTTGCACGAAAGCACAACCTCTGGTTGCTTGAAAGTGAAAACACCCTGCCGGATTACGAACACTATAGTTTCTACCTTTATTTACTTGAACAGGCGATGACTGCCAGGACAGGAGAGGTTTCACACACCAAGATTACCGATTGGGGCAAGACGTGGTATTGGGTTGAGATTAGTAGTGGCGGACATCGGCTCAGTATTGGTTTCCCGCAAGATCGTCTTGGCGTGCAATCCCCTTTTGCAATGTTGTTGATCATGGCTGCCACGATCATTCTGGCTATTTTGACCGCAATCATTCTTGCACGGCGCATCACCCAACCATTGCAGCGACTTGCTGAAGCCGCTCGTCATGTAGGCTTGGGAAATACGCCAAAAACTTTGGTAGAGGACAATGTTGAAGAACTGGCCGAACTCGCGCGTACCTTTAATAACATGGCACTTCAGGTTAAAGCGTTACTTGCAAACCGCACCACTCTGCTAACGGGTATATCGCACGATTTGCGAACTCCACTTGCGCGTATGCGATTGGCAGTTGAAATGCTGCCAGAAAGTTCAGAGTCAAAAATTGTTACCAGATTAAAAAATGATGTTGAAGAAATGAATCGATTGATCGGCGAATTTCTCGCCTTCAGCCGTGGCCTGGAAAAAGAGCAATTACAAAAGACCGATTTGAATGAATTAATGCAGGAGCTGGTGGATGGCGTATCAGCAGACGGACCCGCCGTACTCTGGAATCCTGCTCAACCTTGTGAACGGGCAATTGGCCAGATGGCGGTAAGGCGGATTGTTTCTAATTTGTTGAGCAATGCACAGCGATATGGCGAGGGCAAAGCGCTGGCGCTGCAGTATGACTGTGATGAAGAAGAGATAATTATTCGTGTTCTCGATCGCGGCCCCGGTATACCCGTCGATGAAGTTGAAAATGTTTTTCGTCCCTTTTACCGTCTGGAGTCTTCACGTAGTGTCGTGACCGGAGGTAGTGGTCTTGGGCTGGCCATTGCAAGGCAACTGGCGGAAGTGAATGGCTGGCAAATTGAATTGTTGCCACGTGAGGGTGGCGGAACAGAAGCACGGTTGACTATACCCCTGTAACTCATACCCCAGTTGTGTTCAGTGGCCAACACAGATCCAGACGTCCGCAGTTATTGAGTGAGGTGAACACCACACTTTCTGCATCTTCAACCGTCAACGCAAGCGCGGCGATAATGGGGTTTTCATGCGATATCGCCAGAATATTTCCGTGCGGATAAAGAGTGGCGAGTTCATCCAGAAAACTGCGTATTCTTTCCATTTGTTCCAAAAAAGACTCGCCGTTTTTTGTTTTGAAATGCAGGGGATCAAGTCTGACCTGATCATTAAATAAATGTACCGGCTGTCCATCCATACCGGACTTGCGTTCATTGAGCCGCGCGTCGATATACAATGGATGGTGATGATATTGCAGCAGGATGCGGGCGGTTTCCTGTGCACGTGGAAATTCCGAGGCATAGGCATGGGTGAATGTCTCTTCTCGCAAGCGTAGCGACAATGAATCGGCCTGTGTCTTGCCAGTTTCGGTTAAACCTACTGCTTTTTCAGGATCGTCGTTAATATAATTGCCAACATTGGCGATGCTTTCGCCATGACGTATCAGTGTAATTTTCATGAGGCATAAAATAATAAAAGTAAACGCATATTTTACGCGGATAAGAATAAAATAGTTTTCCGTAATGGTCATTTACCCTTATTCTATTAGCTCATGTATCTAATTTTTTCGGGAGAACACATGTCAGATATGAAACGCTACAGCATCACTATGATTATTCTGCACTGGGTACTGGCGTTGCTGATATTAGGTGCCATTTTTTTAGGTGCCTTTGTACTGGATGAAATGGTGAGTACACATCCGCAGAAAATAACGCTGTTGCAAATACATATATTGGCGGGAGTCAGTATCCTGACCCTTACCCTGTACCGATTGTTTGTCCGCTTTCGTTCGCCCCAGCCAGCACCTGTGGCAAGCAATAACAGGCTGGCAGATCGTGTTGCAACAGGTGTGCACTACCTGTTGTATTTGCTGACCGTGTTGACCGCTTTGGCGGGGGTGGCATTGTCTATTTCTGCCGACTTGTCCGCTATTGTGTTTAAACACATCGGTACCTTGCCTAAAGATTTTGAGGATTACATCGCGCATGAAGCACATGGTCTGCTTGCAGATTTATTGCTGATCACCATCCTGTTGCACATTGCAGCCGCGGTGTACCACCAGTTCATCCTCAAGGACGGATTGTTTTTGCGTATGTCATTGCGAAAAGGGTAAACCATGCTGTGCGCCTTCACGCTCAAGAATAATCGACTCAGCCAGATCAGTCTGGATGAAACACAGGATTTGCGGCAGGATAACCCCATCTGGATAGATGCGGTTACCGCTACGGCAGAAGAGCGCGCCTGGGTAGAGCGAACCTATCGTCTGGAATTGCCAAAGCCCGAGCACTTGCGCGATATCGAGGCAAGCGCGCGCTTCTATGAAGAAGAGAGTGGCGAAGTACATTTGCGTTCAGATTTTTTACTGGGTAAAAAAAGCGATTCGCGCAGTATTACCGTGGCCTTCGTGCTGACCGGCGATATTCTGATCAGCGTGCATGAGGAGGACTTGCCGGTGTTTCATCATTTGCGTACACGCACCCATCTGATAGCGGGTGAGATCGAAAGCAGCAAGGATGTGCTGATTGATTTGTATTCCATGGATGTCGAGTTTTCTGCCGATGCACTGGAAGAGGTGTATGCAGAATTGGGCATCGTCAGCCAGTCTGTGTTGCAAAACAAGCTCAGCGACAAGGAAGCTGCCGATGTATTGGCCAGTATTGCGCAGGCTGAACACCTCAATGGTCGCATTCGACGCAACGTGATGGATACACGACGTGCCATGTCCTTTTTGATGCGCAGTAAACTTCTCGGCCCCGAACAACATGAAGATGCACGCCAGATCATGCAGGATATCGATTCACTCGATGGTCACACATCGTTCCTGTTCGACAAGATCAACTTCCTGATGAGCGCCACGGTCGGTTTCATCAATATCAATCAGAACAAGGTCGTGCGACTGTTCTCAGTTGCCTCCGTGACGCTGTTGCCGCCGATGCTGATTGCCTCGATCTACGGCATGAATTTTCATAATATGCCCGAGCTGGATTGGTCCGCAGGTTATGAGTTTGCACTGATGTTGATGGTATTGTCGGTGGTGTTGCCATACTTGCTGTTCCAACGAAAAGGCTGGTTAAAATAACAGATTCGGCGCACTTATTTTTCCAGTAGTCGATTGATCACCGCACCCGCCAACATCATGCCAAACAGGGAGGGCATATAGCTAATAGTGCCGTTAACGGCGCGTGCACGGCCGGGGCCTTCCACCGGTTGTGGCGGCAGTGGGGCACTGCTGACTTCGTCTGAATACACCGTCAGCAAGGGTTTGAAAATATTTTCACGACGCAACCGCAAGCGTATCAGTCTTGCCAGCGGGCATACTTCGGTCTTGCTGATATCGGCAATCTTGATACGCGAGGGGTCACGCCGATTGCCCGCTCCCATGCTGGAAGCCACATTTAGTCCGCGTTTCAGGCTTTCGGCCAACAGGGCCACCTTGCATGACAACGAGTCTATGCAGTCAATTACATAATCGCAATCGGCAGGTACCAAATCGTTGACATTGTCGATCGTTAGGAAAGTCTTGAGGATAGTTACCCTGCATTCCGGATTGATATCAGCGATGCGCTTGAGCATCAGCTCTGCCTTGGACATTCCAATGGTGGAGTTCAGCGCGAGCAATTGGCGATTAATATTGCTGATGGCCACGACGTCATGGTCGATCAGCGTCAATCGGCCAATGCCTGCGCGCGCCAGTGCTTCAACGCAATAGGAACCTACGCCGCCGAGTCCGGCGACAAAGACATGTTTGCCAGCCAGCTGTAGCAGGCCTGCATCACCGATCAAGATGTGGGTACGGCTAAATTGGGGTGGAATATTAATCATGGTGCGTATTATCAGGGAAAGAGAAATGTTTAACTATATTTTCTGATACAAAGATCTTTATCAGTCAACACAATCTATTTTCATGGCGTGTTAACAAATATGCGCCTGCAACGTATCTTTGTATCCTGATAAAAAGGTTTGTTGATACAAGTATAATTGGCTGAAATGAAGTGGGCAGCTATTCGTCATAACATTGGATAATCCTCAGGGAGGGTGAAATGCTCGGGCACTATAATCGTATTGGCGTATTGTCCTGTGTACTATGCTGTGCGATCTACTCAAGCAATGTACTAGCTGAACTCACGGCCCAGCAAATTTACTACAAGATGAATCAGAATAATTCTCGCATCCCAAGTGACCTCTTTATTCCGTCCTGGCTCAAACAGGCGGATGATGAAAATAGTCAAATAATTTTCACTGTTGACTCTGCCTTGGGAAACAAGGAACTCGAAAAAAAACTCTCTGAAAAAGTCGCGCTTGGCGATCCAGACGCCTTATTTTATGTGGCGATGCTAAAGCTGGATGAAGCAGAGTTGTTGCAATCTGCGGGTGAAAAAAATGCCGATGCAACCATGATCGGACAATCCAATATGCACTATGACGAAGCGATACAGTTTTTTAAAATAGCCGGCGATGCTGGGATCAATACAGCCTATTGGAATGTGGCACTGTGTTATGCAACTGGGCGCGGGAATATAAGATCACCGCTTGCGGCCATGGCCTTTTACTACAAGGCAGGTTTGGGTTACCTCAACGATGGGTATAGCGCGATGGCAGTTGCCGCATTGAAGGCAATACGTGCGATTCAAAGCGATAGTGGCATAGGCAAGCTGCTTGAGAAAAAATTAGGAAAAGAGGCGCCAGCAAAATGAGTGACCAGAGTCCAATTCCTGAACAGGGGAAGGACGACCCTGATAAAATCGTTCAATCTCCCTGTGTTCGAAATTGTTGCCTGGATGAAAACGATATTTGCCTGGGTTGTTTTCGATCATTAAAGGAAATCACACGATGGAGTGCAGCGGATAGCCGGGAACGCAATACAATATTGCAGCAAGCGCACAACAGGAAGGACTTGTACCAACGGCGCCAAAGCAGGACAAACAATAATTAAATATCGCTAGTCTGGTGACGGTTTAACCCACACTTTTCCAGCTTCCAATTTTACCTTATATGTCCGTATCGCTTCATCCGCCGGATCACAGGTAGGGTTGCCGGTGGTGAGATCGAAATAGCTACCGTGCAGGGAACACTTTATTTTTCCATCCTTGATACAACCAAGATACAACGAATAATCTTCGTGGCTGCACATTTCGTCTACACAATAAAGTGTGCCGGCTGAGTTACACAACAACAATTTTTTTCCGTTCACCAAAACACGTTTCATTTGTGCCGGCTTCAATTCGTCTGCAGCCGCAACCGCAATGTATTCGTTCATCATGCTACTCTTTTCGCGGCGCGACCCGAATCAAGTACCGCACGAATTTGTTTGGCAGCATCGGTCAGGCTAACTGCCTTGCCAACATGGTGTAACACAATGGCACCGCTCAACAGCAGCGAATCATAGAACGCTCCCTTGTTGCCCTTTAAGGCGAGGATACCTGCTTCGGCTGCGGCACGGGCGGTAGCCTGGACATCAATTGTCGCAACGATTTCGTCCTCTCCTTCTGCTTTGGCAACAGAGCCGGGTAGGGGCACAGCTCGAACTTCTTGTTGTATACCCAGCGTGGTTGGATCAATTGCCACTTCGCTTTCAGGACCCATGTTGTGATACGCGAAATATCGGCCTGCCTGACGCAGTGAGGGGACAACACCGCCCTCTACCCCGCGTATGATGCATGCTGTTTCAAAACCGGAAACACGTGCAAGGGCAGCATATATAGGTGGGTAGGGTTTGTGAACAAACCCGGTGATGAAGTGGGTTTTTTTCTTTCCGGCGATGGGTTTGGAGAGTACTTCAACGGTAGTCAATACTTGGCGTTTAATCATCTGCGCACGCATGCCAACCAGGTTATGCAGACCCGGATTTGACTGTGCCTGATCGATATAAGTCCAGCCTAAAGCCGGGTTAGTCAGTCGGGCTGCTGCCTGCTGTGGGGTGAGATCCACCGGTACGCCCGCTGCTTGCAGTATATGACGTGCCGTTACACCGTACTTGGGGCCTACGCGATCCAGGCCGTGACTAACCACATGGACGCCAAGCTCGGCCAGTAGTGGCCCAAGAAACGGGGCTGTAGGCAGGCAGCGTGTGTATCCGTCATAGGGGTCGCCAATGTCCACGACGTCATCTACCTCAGCGGTAACACGTTTTGTGGTTTCGAGTACCGCGTCAAGTACGCCGATATTTTCGTCCATCGATTCGCGCTTCATGCGCAGTGCGATAAAGAAAATGCCAACCTGAATCGGGTCGATATGATTTTCAATAATGGCCTTGGTACCCAGGTGAGCTTCTTTGCGACTAATGTCCTTGGATAAATCCGGGCCGGTGGCAATGCGCTGGATGATGGAGCGCATCAGTAATTTTGGATCAGTGGGAAGTGATGGGTTCATACGTAAATGAGGTAACGACAATCGAAAAGCGAATTGTACCAATTATTGATGGATATTGATCACAACAGCCATGTTTCAGCAATGGGATTTGTTTGGTGCTTCCTTGAGTCCAGGCAATACTGCTTTGGCATTGTGTGAAGTAATTAACGCTATTTCTTGCACGGGCATATTCCGTAATTGTGCCAATGTCTCGGCAATTTTCGGCAAGTAGCTTGGACGATTAGGTTGGCCTCGTTGTAAAAAGGCAGGGGGTATATCGGGTGCGTCTGTTTCCAATACGATGCTATCCATAGGCAAATTGGCGGCGAGATGACGCAATTTGGAGGCACGCGGATAGGTCATCGCGCCACCAAAACCCAACTTGAATCCAAGCTTGATAAATTCTGCAGCCTGCTGTTGGCTACCGTTAAAGGCATGTGCAATTCCACCACACACTGTTATGCGTCGCAGATATTTGAGAATAGTATCCTGCGCTTTTCGAATATGTAACAGCACAGGCAGGTTAAATTCTTGAGCCAATTTGAGTTGTGAAGAAAAATAGAATTCCTGTTTGCTCTGATCAAAATTATCCACGAAGAAATCGAGACCAATTTCACCGACCGCTACGGCTTGGTGATGTTGAAAGTAATCGCGCAACAATTCGAGATCAGTTTCTTGTGCTTGGTCGACATACATGGGGTGTATGCCATAGGCTGGAACGCATGCAGGGTATTGCACGCAAAGTTGCTGAACAATACCGAAATTGAAGGCGGCCACACTGGGTAACACGATCGTGCTCACACCTGCAGCGAGGGCTTCTTGATACACTGTATCCTGGGTGTTAAGAAATTCTGCGGCATCGAGATGGCAGTGGGTGTCAATAAACATGTTTATCCATACTCAGTACAATCTTGCCGCTCACCCCGCCCCGTTCAATTTGAAGATGGGCTTGTGCAACGTCTGAAAGAGGAACGATATTACTCACCAATGGTTTGAGTTTGCCCGCATCTGCCAACTGCGCTCCTTGCTCAAGAATGCGGCGCTGGCGCACACGTTCATCGTGCAGATTAAACAATTGCGGGGTCAGCATGAGCTCGTAACAGAGCGACAGGTTGCGCAGCCGAGCAAGCTGTGTGTCAGCTAAAGATAACGGGGTAGAGAGCAGGCTGACAAGTTTTCCACCATAACGAACGGCATTGATCGATCGCAAAAAAATGTCACCGCCGACTGTGTCAAATACTGCGTCTGTGCCTTTTCCTGAAGTCCATGCCAGTGTATCCGCTACAAAATCCTGTTGCCGATAGAGAATAATTTTTTCGGCTCCCAGCGAGTTTGCGAATTCGGCTTTTTGCGCATCGCCCACTGTAGTCGCAACGTGCGCCCCCTTGTTACGTGCAAGCTGGATTGCGACATGACCCACTCCGCCCGCACCGGCATGGATCATAATGGTTTGTCCGGCCTGTATATTAACCCGCTCAAACAGGGCCTCCCAAGCGGTGAGTAACACCAGAGGTAGCGCGGCGCTTTCTTCCATGCTGAGCGTTACCGGTTTGATGGCGACAAAATCCTCATGTACCGAGGTGTACTCGGCATAACATCCAGGTTCATCGCCAATCCCGCCATTGCAGAAATAAACTTCGTCTCCCTGTTTAAAGCGGCTGACATTTGTCCCAACATTTTCAACTACGCCTGCACCATCGCAACCAAGAATAGCGGGCAATTTATCGGGATAATAAATTGCTTTGCTGCGCAACTTGGTGTCCAGGGGGTTGATTCCGGCAGCAGCGAGCTTGACCCTGATGTGAAAGCCCGATGGCAGGGGTGGCATCGGTATCTCGCAATACTGAAGTACATCGGTGGCTCCGGCAGAAGTCATCAGGATTGCGCGCATGGTTATTTTCCGTAATGGGTGTGGCATGTTGGCTCGGGTACGGTATGTTAAACTTGCAGCGTTAATTATGCGAGTAATGCCATGTCCGGAAATATTTTTGGTACCCTATTCAGTGTTACTTCATTTGGTGAGTCTCACGGCCCTGCCATCGGCTGCGTGGTGGATGGGTGTCCGCCGGGCATGGAAATATCTGCCGAATACATTCAGCACGAACTGGATCGTCGTAAACCAGGAACATCACGCCATGTCACGCAACGACGTGAATCCGATACAGTAGAGATTCTCTCCGGTGTGTATCAGGGCAAGACTACCGGTTCTCCCATTGCTTTGTTAATACGCAATGAAGACCAGCGAAGTAAAGACTACAGCAACATCTCCGATAGTTTTCGACCCGGCCATGCCGATTACACTTACTGGCAAAAATACGGTATCCGCGATCCGCGAGGTGGGGGGCGTTCATCCGCGCGTGAAACTGCGGTGCGAGTGGCCGCAGGTGCCATCGCCAAAAAATGGCTGCAAGAGCGTTACGGCGTGATGATACGGGGATTTATGGCACAACTGGGCGAGATCGTTGTGCCCTTCAAAAGCTGGGACGTCGTGAATGAGAATCCATTTTTTGTTGCAGATGACAGCTATGTGGCGAAGCTTGAAGCCTACATGGACGAACTCCGCAAATCCGGAGATTCAATTGGTGCCAAGCTCACTGTGGTCGCAGAAAATGTGCCGGTAGGCTGGGGAGAGCCAGTCTATGACAGGCTCGACGCTGACATTGCCTATGCGATGATGGGAATTAATGCGGCCAAAGGCGTTGAGATGGGAGCAGGATTTGGTTGTGTCACACAACGTGGTAGTGAGCATGGGGATGAACTGACCCCGGAAGGTTTTTTAAGCAACCATTCTGGCGGAGTGCTGGGCGGTATTTCGACAGGTCAGGATGTCATTGCACATGTCGCCATCAAGCCTACCTCCAGTATTCGAATTCCGCGACGCTCGATCAATATTCAGGGTGAACCGGTCATGGTTGAAACGCATGGACGTCATGACCCTTGTGTGGGGATCCGCGCCACGCCAATCGCTGAAGCCATGCTGGCCCTGGTGTTGGTCGAGCACGCACTTCGCCATCGTGCTCAAAATTCAGATGTTACGTGTCCTACACCCAGAATTCCAGGAAAAGCAAAATAGCTGGCAGTTAATTTAGCTGTCTAGGTGGTTTAGGTTATTATTGGGAGGTTAGTACAACTTCTGAGAATTTCATTTAGCCAGTAGTAATGGTTTCGTTTTTTTCAGCAGGACGGTTGCGCATATACAAGTAATATCGATCACTTTTCTGTCCGCGTCTGCCACCCGTCCATATTATTTTCCAGGCACCCTTTTGCTGGTCCGATCTGGATAAATTTCCTTGTGTTAATAGCATATCGCATTTCAGCTCACCACCCGGTTTGGTGAGTATATTTCCCACATAGTGCAACATGGCTTTTTGTCCGTTTCCCAAGTAACGGCTAGCAATGCAGCCACGCTTTTCAGGCAACGACGCAGCGAGCGAGGTCACCATGCTGCGATAGCTTTTGTTGAAGTCCAGCCAGGGCAACCATAGCGTCATGGACAGCATCCACACCAACGTGACGCCCGTTGCCCAATTGATGACTGAACGCCGCATGGATCGGCCTACTCGCCAAACCAGTACCAGCCAGATAAGGGTAACCGCCAGTGCAATCGAGAATGAAATCCAATCGAAGGTGGTCACAAATTCAGACTGATAATCTTTCAAGAAGCGTGAAACTTTTGTGCTTTGTCCGGTTATCAGGCTGGACCAGCTCCACCATAACAGGATGGCAATAAAGCCAAATGTAATAATGCCAAACCGATCCAGTGCGTTTGAAGCTCCTCTACGCAATTGGGGGAGCGACATCGTGGCGAGTAAAACAATGGGTAGCAGAATCGGTAAACTATCAATGTCCTGGATGTTGGGTACCAAGCTGAAGGTAAGCAACATCAGGGTAAAACTTAATAAAAGAAATTGGCTTTCACGGTGTAGCAGCATTTTTTTGCGTGCTTCCCACACACCCCAGCCTGCCAAAGGTAGGGCTGGCCAGGCAAACCACGGTAGATTTTTTAAGTGGAAAAACAGGTCGTAGTAGTTACCTCCTTGGGCATAAATTAACCAGTTTCCAATATTCTGCCTCCATGCCCATGCCATGAATAGATCAGGTGAACGTTGATATAAAAGTACCGGCCAAATAATCAGCCACGGCAAGGTACACAAGCTGGCCATTGCGAGGGTGGTGTAATAAGTGCGAGTACGCCATGGGCTAAATGAAAAAAGGCCAATGCCAATCGACAAAAACAGGATGGGCGCGATAAAACTTTTTGACATAAAGGCAACGCCAACACCCGTCCCAAGCAGTAGACCCGCCATTAATGGTCGACGTTGGCTAAGAGCAAAGCCATATAACGTCATGGCACTGCCTGCCAGCATCCCAAGGTCGGCGCTGAGCAGATGTGCGTTAACCAGCATGCCGAGGCAACCAATCAAAATAATCGCTGCGGTCCACCCCTTGTCTCTTCCAAATAATTCGCGCCCACTTAAACCGGTGAAGATCAGCGTGAGGCTGACAAAAAATCCGGCGGCTATACGTGCCCCGTCATGCAGGGGAAGCAGGGGGGAAAACAACTTGGCGAATAACGCGGCGGTCATATAGACCAGCGGCGGATTCTCCATAAACGGCTCGCCCGCGAGGGTGGGTACCAGCCAGTCGCCACTTTGTAAAATATGATAAACAAGGCCGAATGAATACGCTTCGTCAGGCTTCCAAGGGTCATGTCCGATCAGGCCAGTCGCTACCCAGACGAAACACAGCAAGCCCAAAAGCAGGGCTTTGGCTGGTGTAATGGGAGAATCTTTGAAGTAGGAATAGGCGAACATAACGGGCTGGAAGCTTAATACAATTTAAATGATCTCGTGTAAAAGGTTGCCAGTACAGTGCACCGATAGTGCCGAAACTGATGTAGACGAAAGTCGCGCATATTTCAATTATGGCGTAAAAACAATCGAATCAAAGCAATAAAAAAAGGCAGCTTATGCTGCCTTCTTTCGTTTGGAAGAAATACTTGATCAAGCAGCCGCTTTAGCACCAGCCTTGTTGTATTTCTGGTTGAACTTCTCAATACGACCGGCTGTGTCCACAATTTTTTGTGTGCCGGTGTAGAAAGGGTGACATTCAGAGCAGACTTCAACGTGCAGCGTGGGCTTACCAAGCGTGGATTTGGTCTTGAATGCATTACCGCAACTACAGGTCACAGCAACTTCAGCATATTGAGGATGGGCGTCGGTTTTCATATTGTATTCCTTATATTATCAATGGTTGGTGCGGCAAAGAGTACGCACACATGAGGGGTGCGGATTATCCATGAATGGCAGCACTTCCGCAAGTAACACGAATAAATTCAAATAAAAAGGGGTGCAGAAGCACCCCCAAAAAAATTTTTCGATAGCGAAGTAAATTGATTACTTCGTGAAGTGTTTCATTTTAGTTGCCATACCTGCTTAGAGGACATTGTATCTCTACTGCTTTGTGCCTGTATAGGTGCCAGTTGTATTCCCTGTACCCCAAGTACCACTGAATTTGCCCGTGCCGTCCAGGGTACCGTTCCATGGGTAGCCGCTGGCTGTACCATTAAAATTAAATGCATTGGTATTCAGGGTGGTGCTCATAGCGCCGGTTATAGCATCACCTGTTCCGGTAGATCCAGAAATAATACCAGCCGAGTTAATCGTAATAGTCCATGTGCCAGAGGAAGCACCTGAATAGGTACCCGAGTAATTGCCTGCGAATATGCCATTCAGCGAGCTGGTCATGTGCGTTGTGGCTTGGGTAGGATTAATTAAGGTGTAGGTCGTGCCGGTTATGTTGCCAATCTGAGTCAATATGGTTTGAAGCTGGGTTTGTGATGTGCTTGCGCTGATGGTGATAGGTGTAACGTTTGTATTTGCAGCGGCGGTTAAAAGTGCGGTATTGAGCGTGATGGTGTCAGGTTGACTTATTCCGGCAGATACAATTGTTTGTGCCGCAGGGTCAAGTGAAATGAGGAGTTGAACGATGTTTCTTACCATGGTTGCGGCAGGTGTAGAGCCGTTTCCAGCCAACTGTAGCGGCGTTACTGTCCCGCTCGGTGTAATCGTACCCAGGGTAATATTGCCAATTTTGAAAGTAACCGGTGTACCGGCTGGGTAATTGAAACTGCCACCAACTCCGGTGGTTGCAGTTGTGGTTTGTCCGTTCAGCGTGTAGCTATAGGTCAGTCCTACAACTGCAGAGTCAATAAAATGACCGACTATGGTTCCACTTCCTCCAGCGGTTGTTCCTCCACTACCAGGGCTACAAGCTGCAACGGCGGTACTCAACAGTATTGCCAACATCATTTTAAATAAATTCATTTTGTATTCCTATTGGTTATTTTTGAAAAAGAATAAATGGCCCGAATATTTTTTTGATTATTTAAATTAAAGGTACTTATCGAAAAAATACACATGAAAATGTTGTGGGCATCTTAACTCAAAGCTGAACATAATATATATCCCCTAAAACGACTAGAAAATACTGGGAGTTTATGCCTGTCCACGATCTTAGACGTGCTCGTAAATAGCTAAGCCCGAAGG
>Ga0315270_10000447_pt1 | contig 22846 bp, 22 predicted proteins | sample C1_bottom_MG_FD_204932 | JGI IMG/M metagenome (GOLD analysis project Ga0315270, IMG submission 204932) | Sediment microbial communities from Yellowstone Lake, YNP, Wyoming, USA - C1_bottom | ecosystem: Environmental > Aquatic > Freshwater > Lake > Sediment | place: USA: Wyoming | collected...
GCTGATCTACGCCAAACTCTGCGTTGAGTGCTACCTCTTTGTAGCCCTCTTTCCGTCGAGCGGTGGGGTTGCTCGGCAGAAATCAAAGTGAGCGAAGCCGCCGCTCGAGATGAGCGAAGCCGCCGCTCGAGATGAGGCAAGCCGCCGCTCGAGATGAGGCAAGCCGCCGCTCGAGGTGAGGCAAGCCGCCGCTCGAGGTGAGCGAAGCCGCCGCTCGAGGTGAGCGAAGCCGCCGCTCGCGCAAAGAGTTGTTACGGTGTCGGCGGCGTACTTCCCGCGCCACCAACTCCACCATTTGCACCAACTCCACCATTTGCACCAGGAAGTACCGGAAGGGCACCGACATTAATCGCAGTCGCGGTCACCGTTCCATCAGCGCCATCTTGACCAGAGACACTTACGGTGTCACCAATTTTCAATTGATGGATGGTGAGCGTTTTGCTCTCACGAATCCGAGTGGTGCCATCGGTTGTAACTTTGACGATGCTTCCAGTTTCTGTTGTCACATAAATGTTCTTGCCATCAATAAGTTTTATCTGCCCAGCCGCAACCGGTGCACCACCAAAACCACCACCACCAAAACCACCGGGCGCGCCACCACCAAAACCACCCGTGCCAAAGCCACCTGCACCACGATTGCCTTGCCCGGAAGCCGCGCCCCCAAAGGCACTCGCTGCACCATTGGCCCCAGTAGCTTCGCTTGGCGTCTGCAAATAGGTGCCAGTGATAACGCCACCTAGGAAGAGCGCGGCTAGACCAAGAAATATCGTGACGCGAGTGATAACCGGTTTCCCGTCGCGCGCCACCATTTGCGAAAGATCTCGCTCGTCTGCGGGACCCGAGAAGATTTCGTTCAAGGGATCTTTATTCATCGATGTATCACTCATAACGCAACGCCTCTATCGGTCTGAGCGAAGCCGCTCTGTTCGCTGGATAACCGCCAAAGAAAAGCCCGATGGCGACTGAGATGCAGAAAGAAAGAATTACTGATGACGGCACTACGACAGGGGTCACCCCAACAATTTGAAAATGCGACCCGACAATTCCAACTACGACGCCTGCGATACCACCGATGAGTGATAGCAGTGTCGCCTCGACAAGGAACTGTCCAAGGATCGCACCACGTGGGGCACCAATTGCTTTACGGATTCCAATTTCGCGAGTCCGCTCTGTGACTGAGACCAACATGATGTTCGTAATACCAATGCCGCCGACTAGAAGTGAGATTGCGGCGACCGAGGAAAGCAGCACAGTGAATACTGCCGAGTTTGAACTGGTCGTAGAAAGCAGACTTGCCTGATTGAAAATTCGGTAATCGGCTTGTGCAGCATTCTTAATCTTGTGACGAGTGTTTAAGATCGCAGAAATTTCAGCTTGTGCGGTATCGGTCGCGGTAGCTGAAACTGCTTCCACGACGATCGAGTTGATGGAGCCGAATCCAGTCAGTGTCTGTTGCACGGTCGAAAGCGGCGCCACGGCGATACTGTCTGCATCCTGGAAACCAGTGGTGCCTTTCTTCTGCAAAACACCGATCACCGTATAGGGCTGTCCGCCGCAAGTTATTTTGGTATTGACCGGATCAACAGTTCCATAGAGATCATCAACGACCGTTTGCCCAAGAATGATGACGTGCTTGCCCTGTACAACATCTTCATTCGTGAAATATGAACCAGTGTGCACTACATCATTCGACGCTTCGAAATAGGTTGGCCAAGTACCTACGAAATTCTGCGGAGTAGAACTAGAGCCTTTATAGGTACAGGCGACATTTGCATTAGCGACCGGCGAAACTGATTTAACTGATGGAGCATCACTTGGATTTGCTAACGCCACTGCATCTGCAACTGTGAGGCGTTGCGCGCTTCCGCCACTGTTACGTGAAAGGCGCCCGAACCCACCACCACCGCCCTGTTGAACGGTAAGCGAATTGGTTCCCAATCGTTGAATGTTTTTCTGTATCTGTTGCGAAGACCCATTGCCAACCGCGGTGAGAATAATTACCGAAGCAACACCAATGAGAATTCCTAAAGTGGTGAGAGCGGAACGAAGTCGATTGGCCGATAGACCACTAATCGCAAACCGAATGATCTCGAAAAGGCTCATGCCGCGTTCACCTCGTCAGAAATTATCTTTCCATCGCGCATGGTGATCACTCGCCTGGCATGTTGGGCAACTTCGTGTTCGTGTGTGATCACGATGATCGTCCGTCCGGCAGAGTTGACTCGCTCAAGTAGTCCCATGATTTCTTGCGTCGACTTTGTATCTAGCGCACCCGTAGGTTCGTCGGCTAAAAGAAGTGAGGGGCGAGAAACGAGTGCTCTTGCGATTGCTACGCGCTGTTGCTGACCACCTGATAATTCGTTGGGTTGGTGATTGGCTCGATCTGCCAGTCCCACAGCGCTCAATGCCAGCGAAGCTTTTTCTCGTCGCTCGTGTCTATTTGCACCCTGATAAGCCAACGGCATTTCCACTTGCGACTGTGCCGCCATTCGTGGAATCAAATTGAATGATTGAAAAACAAAACCGATTCGTCGATTGCGCACGATTGAAAGTTGACGTTCATCAAGACTGGCAACCTCCAAACCATCTAATGCATAGGAGCCATCGGTTGGCGTATCAAGACAGCCAATAATGTTCATCAGGGTCGATTTTCCCGAACCCGACGGACCCATGATCGCGACGTATTCGCCCTGATAGACCTTGAGGCTCACGCCATCTAACGCGCGTACTTCAGTGTCGCCAGCACCATAGAACTTTTTAACGTTCTGGATGTTAACGTCCGCGGTTTTCCCGAAGGTGTTCATCCGCCGAACCTTGGTGCGCCGCCGCCGCCAACAGCGCCTGCACCACCGAGAGTTCCGGTGCCTGCACCTGGGACACCGCCAGTTGGGAAGCCACCACCAGATGCTGCAATAACCGTTGGTAGAACTAAGACATCACCTTCCTTTAGCCCTGAAGTGATTTCAGTTTCACTGTCGCCTTTAAGGCCAACGGTTACCGCCACTCGACTTTGTACGCCGGCTTTCAACAACGTCACAGTTGTCCGACCGCCACGAGTTGTCAGTGCAGTATCTGGCACGGCAAGAACATTGCTCTTGGTCGCGACGATCAAAGTGGCGTTGGCCGTCATACCTGGCTTCAGCCCTTGCACCGGAGAATTAAGAGTGAACGTAACTGTGTATGTGTTCACGCTATTGGCCGTTACCGGAAGTGGTGCGACCGAAATAACCGTCCCTTCACCACTTGCGTTTGGAAGGGCATCAAAGGTGAAGGTGGCTGCTGCGTTAGGTCGCACATTCGCACTATCAGCTTCAGAGAAACCGGCCTGCACTTGGAGGGCCGCGACATCGGTGAGGATGATGAACCCATTGATCCCACCGGCCTGAGTTGATGTAGAAATGTCGCCGACTTTCCCAGCAACTGCAGCAACTATGCCCTCCGCTGGAGCGATGAGTTTGGTACCGGCCAGATTCTTCTGTGCGACTCTCACTTGAAGAGCGGCCAAGTCTGAATCAGTAACCGATCCAGAAGTACTGCCACTTGCGGTGAGGTTTGCATAAGCATCTTGTGCTGATTTCAAAGCAGAAGTTGCAGAGGTGACCGATAATCCGGCCTGCGCAGTGGTAACGGCATTCTGAGCACTCTGCAAAGTCTGCGCATCTCGAATCAAATTTGCTTTATTCGTCAGCACTGAACTGTCATAGGACTTCTGCGCACTCTGAACTGCGTTGTAGGCGCTGAGCCAACTACTGCAACCAGTGGGTGGGGTATCGACGGAACAGAGCGGCACACTGAGTTGATAATTGCCATTCCAAATATCGAAGTTTTGTTGCGCAGTGACCAATGTGGCCCGCGCCTGATCCAAAGTCATTTGGTATTGCGCCGCGTTGTTGGCTAAGAGCGCTTGAGTAGAAGCGAGCGATTGATTAGCCAAATCCAAATTGTTCTGCGCTGTTTGCGTTGCGGTAGCTAGGTTTGTCTGAGCCGTCTTTACATTTTCCGTTGCTGTGGTGACAGAGAGAAGTGACTTGCGGTAGGAAGATTGGGCTTGAGCAAGTGCGTTCGTCGCGTTTGTGTTATCAATCGTGGCCAACAGTTGACCGCGTTTAACTTTTTGACCAACTTGCGCCCGCACTGAGGTCAAAACTCCGTTGCTCGTGAAGACCAATCCGACATCACCTGGCGAAGTCACTTTCCCTGACGCGGCAACTGAAGAAGTGACAGTTCCGACCGCCGCGGTGACCGTACGTACTGGTGCCGCCGTCGAGGATGGGTTGATCTGGGTGTAGGCGTAATACCCGCCACCGGCTAGAGCCAGAATCAAAACCCCGTTTATAGCCATAGTCGCTTTGCGCATGTTCGAAGTAAGTCCCTTTGGGATTAATTTTTGCCAGGCTTTACCTGAGAATGATCTGAGTTTTTGGAGTGACTTCCTGAGAAGCAACTGAATCTTTGGGGTGACATCGATTTTGCGCGATTTTGTGCCCTACCTTTAATTCTTGAAGCGGTGAATCGATAGATGTTCATATCACTGTGTTACTGATTTTAGGAGAGCCGATGAAGAAGAAAACTCTTTTCGCAACAGCATTTTTGACGGGGAGCTTGTTGCTCATTGGTATGCCCGGTAGCCAGGCAGCTTCAACAACACCGAAACCTAAACCATCTATCGCTGGCGGTACTGCAGATAAGAATCGCGGCGCTGAATTCAAAGCGTTTCAAGCTTGCCTTGCTAAGCAAGGCGTGAAGGCCCCGGCATTCGGTGGACCTGGTGCTGGTGGGCCCGGTGCTGGTGGGCCCGGTGCTGGTGGACCTGGCGCTGGTGGACCTGGTGCTGCGCAGCCGAAATTGGATGCCAAAACACAGAAGGCTTACACCGCTTGTGCCAGCCTTCGGCCTAAAGGTGACTTCGGTGGCGAGTTTCGCGCCGGTGGTACCGAGTTCGCTGCTTTCGTTTCCTGCATGAAGGATCACAAGGTAGTAATTCCAGTCCCGAGTTTTGGTGCACCCAAGCCAACTACTGCACCCAAGCCAACTCCTAGCGCAACAAGCACAAACAAAAGAAAGCCGTCTCTTGCCCCATCGGCCGGTGGTCAAGAACGTGGTGGACGAGGTTTCTTAGCTTCGTTAAACCAAAAGGATCCAAAAGTGGCCGCGGCTCTGAAAATCTGTGGAGCGCTGCTGCCAACTCAGTAATAACTCCTAAAAGGGAAGAGGGTCACCCAGGTATTGATGGGTGGCCCTCTTTTTTTGCATTGGTTTTGCGAACGTTTTCGCAATAGTTTCCGCAATCGTTTGCTGAGAGAACACCCTTCGTTGCTGCCAATTGGCTGAGAAGCCCTAATCAGAGGAGTCGAAGGCCGATAGAGGAGCGAAGATAAAACCCGACCCACATCAGAGCCGGGAAACGATGATGAGAAAGGAGTTCACATGAGCATCAACAGTATTTCCGGTATCTCGGGCGGTTCTTCGACTTCACCGGTACAAGGCGGATTCCGCGCGGCAATGAAGCAGGCCATGAGCGCAGTGGCTGACAAATTGGGAATGAGCGTTACCGATCTGCAAGCAGAGTTAAAGACCGGGAAAAGTCTGACCGATGTTGCATCCGCAAAGGGTGTTTCGGCAACAGACCTGCTCGCCACCATCAAGCAGTCATTAACCAGTTCGGGTACTTCGGGGGAAGTTTCATCCCTGACTGGAAATGCGCTCGATGCATTGGCTAACCGAATTGCAAACCACAAGGGTGGACATCACCACCATGGTGGAGGCGCTCAGGGAGCTCAAAGCGTCCAAGGGCTCTTCGGAACCCTGGCGGGACAACCAACAACCAGCACTATCGGCGCATCTGGTACCACTGGAGCCGATAAAGATGGCGATAACGACGCAAGATAGCCGGTTGAAGGAGCGTCGAATCTCATAGGTTCGGCGCTCCGATGCCGATAGGTAAAGCGTGCGGACCGCTCCGAGCCCGCCTAAGCAAAGGAATGCGAATGAGTATCAGCGGAATTTCAGGCAGTAGTTCATCAGCACAGCACAGCCGGGTAATGGCAGAGCTAGCGGCCACTCGCAACGCCGCAGCTCAAGCAGCAGCGCAGACTCAAGCTGCAGCGCAAAAGGGCACGGCACGCACGGACACAGACGGCGATAGAGACGGTAGTTGATCTTTACGACCTGTCATTGATTTTTAAAACGAGCTTGTCTCTTCATAGCAGAGGCAGGCTCGTTTATTAATTCGCGATACTTTAATTAGCAATAGGAAGTTGAAGTAATAGTTTGGGTTGAGATTGTTCCCGTCGAATATGTGCACGGGATTAACGTTCCAACAATTCCAGCAATCTGAGCACCTGCGATTGTTACCGCGGGAGCTGTCTGCAAATCCGTTGCTCGAGTTGCAACAATTTTTATCGGCCAATACCCATTCGCATAAATTGTGGTGCCTTTAGGCACCGTCCATGATGTAATCCACGAAGTGGAGCCGTCGTTATTGATCTTTGAAGACATTGGTACGACGTTAACCAGCCGGCCGTTCGCGTCGTAGACCTTCTCCTCCATCCATAGGATTCCAGCACCAATCGGAGTGAGGATCTGAGTCGAAACGATTTGACCCGGATGAATCGCAGTGGTGCTTAAGTATGAAGGCGATTGGTTGATTGATGTTGAATCAATTGCAAAGCTTACGCTGCCATTTAGTAGGAATTGATTCATGTTGAAGGTTGGCAAAGCTGCCGTGGTGACACTGGCTTTCCCTAGATCAGCAGGGCGAAATGCTGGACGATCTGTGATAAAAACTGCTGCCAAATTGTCTAAGTAGTATGGGTCAACGCCGGAATGGGCCTTGCAAATCAAGTACTTATTCTGCAATAAGGCCAGGTTCTCTTTTGTAAAAGTGAACGAGCGACCGTTATCTAGCACCTGCTCGTTTTCGCCTGTGGAACGTGTTGATGCGGACCAGGTGAAGCCAACTACCGAGTTGTCTCCGTTAGCCGTGTAACCACACGATGCGATGTTGCCCACTTGCACATTCGAATCGATTGGCACACCATTAATTTTGAGTCGGACAGATGGCAATTCGTGTGAAACGAAAACCGAACTTGCTGCTTGAGTAGTTACTCCATCTCGAACTAGCCTCACATGACAAGTTAGAAATGAACCGAGCACCGGGTTGGCGTACATCCAAGATAGATAGAAACGTTTATCGGTGCTTATGACGGTAGCTGGTTGGTCGAGCGCGCCTGGATGTTCCACCGTCCAGGTATAGGAGAGTGAATCACCAGCCTGTGTTGGAGCAACTGAGCAAACTGCCCATTCACTCTTCGGTAGGAAAACTCTTTGGTGATTGATGACCGCGGATTCCCAATTTGTCTTATTTGGATCGAGTCCAGAAATGCCCACCGTTAGGGGCGAAGGAACGGCGTTTGCATATGCGGCTGGCAAAAATTGTAGAGCTACCATCAAGGGCCCGACGATCCATTTGCTCATTCGCACATTGCCATTCAACTACTTAGGACCTGGATTCGCTCACCATCTTTCCGGATCCACTGCGGACGCTCACCAGATTCTCAGCATCTTTCCGTGAGCGGCGGGGTTGCTCACCGTGAGCGGCGGGGTTGCTCACCGTGAGCGGCGGGGTTGCTCACGTCGAGCGGCGGGGTTGCTCACGTCGAGCGGCGGGGTTGCTCACGTCGAGATTATTTTTGATAGGAACGGACCAACGGAATAAACAAATAGGTCGTGGCTATAAAGAGGGCGCCCAAGATAAACCAGCCAGTGCGTTGAAGATCAACCACAAGAAAGGTGATGAGCGCTGGACCAATCACATTACCTGCACCCCATCCGAGTTGCCAGACACCTTGATACTGGCCCTGGAATTCCTCGATGGCCATTCCGAAACCAAGACCCCAGCCTGCGCCAGAGCCAAGCAGTTCGCCGGCAACGTGAAAGAGCATGCCTACGATTAATAAAGTTGTGGCCAGCCAGGGATTGACACCTTGAGCCAGTGAATAAACGACACAACCCGCAGCTACGAGCAACCCGGCGCGAAAATAGTATTTGGCAGCTTGTTGGATGTCGCCGGTTCCCCTACTTGCGCGCACCGAGAAGAGCACGCATCCGACAGTGTTGATAACAAGTACAACCGAAACAGTCCATCGCGGAGCCGTCGTGTAATTGATAATCCAAAGTGGAATGCCGATGTTTTGAATAACAAAGTGCATCGAATAGAGCCCGTTGAGAATTGTCGCAGCGAGGTAACGCATATCGCGCAGTGCGACAAACTTTGGCGCTGTCGTTTGAGCATCGAATTCGATTTTTTTCGGAGCTGGAGTGTCTGGAAGTTTCAGGAAAATAAATGCCGCCACTATGAAGGTAAGTCCGTTAAGAACGACGAGAGATGCGTAAGCGGTACGCGTATCAATTGCTAAAGCAATTCCAGCGAATGAGGCGCCAGCTCCGATCCCGAAGTTGGTTACAGCACGAAGATAAGCGCGGAAATACACTCGCTCTTCGCCATCACCGCTCAGCCTAGTTATCAAAGTCATTCTTAGAGTGTTGGTTGCTGTTCCAACGCCCTGGGCGAGGATGTTCAGGATCAGAAATTCCCAGAAACTATGAATAAAGATGAACGCAGATACTGCAATCCCTTGAATTATTTGGCTTACAGCGACCCAATTGCGAATGCGTAGGCGATCGGCCAAGTGCCCAGCTGGAACACTCAAAGGCCAGGCAACGGCAGCGGCTATGGTGAAACCGAGCCCAACTTGTTTTGGCGATAACCCAACCGAGCGCGTCAGGAAGATTACTTGAATCGTGATGAAAAGGCCGTTGCCAAAAGTATTGACCAGAGTGCTGGTGGCCATGGCCCGCAGCGGTCCGGGCTTCGGTAAGACCTTAACTAATTTGGTCTTTACCGGCTCCATCACCTGCGAATCTTATCTTCTTCCTACTTTGCCTCGTCGACCATTTTTATCGTGCGAGCTTCGACCTCATTGCCGATTTCAACAATTGCAGGATCTTGGGAAAGAGCCGCGAGGATTCCAGTTGGCTTGATTAGACCGATTTTAGTTTTGCCATTCTCGGTGTAAACCGAGATGCGACAAGGCAACGCCATATTCAATCGCATGTCTACCGCAAGGACATTTGAACCGAAGACCGGATTGCAAACTTCAAACACCTTGCATTCGTTTGCGAAATCGATTCCCTTGCTACGGAAGGTGCCTCCCAAGTCATGCACATACAGAACACCAAAGCCATTTTCTTTCACCGCAACTTCAAGGTCTGCTACGGCCTTTTCAAATGATTTTTCAGACTCGACGATGTAATACATGGGGGCTCCTCGAAGCGTCGCGTGTTGTTGTCGTAGCCTACTGGCACCCGGTGAGCGAAGCCGCCGCTCGAGGTGAGCGGAGCCGCCGCTCGAGGTGAGCGAAGCCGCCGCTCGCGGAGAGACCAGCCTTGGAGATCAGCGATCACTCGACCGTCGTGTAACCCGACGGGAAATTACTAGGTCAGACGTTCAAGCTTCTGCTTGGTGAAGTTGGCGATCAATTCAAAATCTTTGTCTACGTGTAATAGAACAAGGTCGCATTTCTCGGCCGTGGCCGCGATCAGCAAATCTGGAATTGATGGCGCCCGATGCTGCCCCCGACTTGCCAGATGTTGGATGGTTTCCCAAGCGCGCTCCTCTATCGCAGGTGAGAGCGGTTCTATTTTGAAATGTGTCAGTGGTGGAGTTGAGAACGATCTCTTGAGATCGCTCCCCGAACGTGCGGAGTAGGCAACTTCCAGCCGAGTGATGCTGGACATGTAAACCAATCCGTCTTGAATTCGCTCGGCCCATTTCGCGGCCTGCTTGCTTTCGCCAAGTCGAACAAGTGCGGATTTATCAATGAGCCAACCGGTTAGCGCCACGCAGCGTCCATGATCTCGGGGTCTGCCAAATCGGGGAGAAGTTCTAGCAATCCGCGAAGATGGGCTTCGGTCACTGTCTGGCGGCTCTGGTTGAGTTCCTGACTTAGCCGACGACGCACAAATTCATTTCGTGACAGTCCCAACTGCGAAGCGCCCGCGTCCAAAGCAGCGAGCACCTCAGGTGAAAGGTTTCTTACGAGCAAGTCAGCCATTGTTCCTCCGTGATATCAGATGATATCACTCTGGGTTCACCGGTCGCCGTGAGCGAAGCCGCCGCTCGGGGTGAGCGAAGCCGCCGCTCACGGAATGACCAGCTAGTTGATCGCCAACCACCCAGATGGAACCATCTTTTCCGCAGGTGCAGGACCCCAAGAACCCTTGAAGTACGGGTACACCATTGGCTCGTCTCCCAACACCTTTTCCAAAACTCGCCAGGACTCAAGAACCGAATCGATTCGAGCAAACCTGAAGTGATCTCCTTCAATCGCAGCCGCAAGGAGCCGCTCATAAGCTTCCTTGCGCACTCCCAACGCCGAACTGAATTCCACAGTCAGATCGACTGGCACAGTCGCCAAATCAAAACCTGGCGCTTTGGCCTGCAATTCAATATCTACTCCGTCATTTTTACTCAGTCTAAAGCGAAGCAAGTTTGGAGCTGGCTCAATCGCGCCAACAGTGCCAAATAGCATTCGAGGTGGACGTCGAAATTCCACTACCGCCTCGAGAGCGGTCTCTTTCAAATGTTTGCCAGTGCGCAAATAAAATGGCACGCCGGCCCAGCGCCAATTATCAATGTGAAATGTCGCGGCAACAAAAGTTTCAGTACGCGATTCTGGAGCGACGCCGGCCTCATCTAAATATCCGACGTACTGTCCGCGCACAACATCTTCCGGCATTAGTTCGCGTAATGCCCGAAGCACCTTGGTCTTTTCATCCTGCATTGATTTTGCTGAGCTATCACTTGGTGGCTCCATTGCAAGGATCGCAAGGACTTGGAGCAAGTGGTTCTGAAGCACGTCGCGAGTGGCTCCGACGCCGTCATAAAAGGCCCCTCGCCCTTCAACGCCGAAATCCTCTGCCATTGTGATTTGAACACTGGCGACGTAGTTGCGATTCCAGACTGGCTCGAAGAGGGTATTAGCAAAACGAAAAACCAAAATGTCTTCGACGGACTCTTTACCTAAATAATGATCAATTCGATAAATCTGTTCTTCCGGCAAGATTCGTTCGAGACAAGATTGCAACTCAATCGCGGAAGCAAGATCCCGACCAAAAGGTTTTTCAACGACAATTCTTGCATCCGCAGCCAGCCGAACGTTGCCCAGACCTTCGGTCACTCGTTCGAAATATGTAGGTGGAATAGCAAGATAGAACACCGGTAAGCGTTTTCCCCTAAGCGCTGCGGCCAGCAAGTCGTAAATATTGGAATCCTCGTAATTACCGACGATCAAAGAAAGCTCGCCCAGCAATTTCCCGAGAACATCCTCATCGACTTCCTTTACAGCGGCTCGAATTGCAGTCTCAGCATTGTTAAGAAATTGAGCTCGATCCCATTTAGTCGAAGCAACACAAACCACGTCCACACCAAGAACGCCATGCAATTCCATTTGATATAGCGCAGGAAAGAGTTTCTTCTTGGCAAGGTCTCCAGTTGCACCAAAAAGAACTAGAGCATCAGCGCGCATAGTGATCCACTTCCTTGTGAATTAGGGAACGGTTACTTCGGTTCAATATGTCCGCCGAATTTCTTGCGCATTGCAGATAAAACCTTGTTCCCATAAATGTCATTACCTCTTGACGAGAACCGCCCCATGAGCGCTGCGCTCAAAACGTTAGCGGGCACTCCTGCTTCGATAGCGGCTTCGAGTGTCCATCGCCCTTCACCAGAATCTGACACTTCGCCAGTAAACCCAGAGAGTGTTGGATCTTCGGTATATGCCTCTGCGGTCAAGTCGAGAAGCCACGATGCAACAACTGATCCTCGACGCCAAACTTCAGTGATCGCAGCAAGGTCTAGGTCATAGGTAGTTTCGCCGACGCCATCAACAACGGTTGTGTGTTTGATGCCTTCTTTCGCGCGCTCTAGCAAGTTCAAACCTTCTGCATAGGCGGCCATCGCACCATATTCAATTCCATTGTGAACCATTTTGACGAAGTGACCAGAACCAACTGGACCGCAATGTAAGTAGCCCACTTCGCCAGCTGACAAGTCTCCAGTTTTCCCTGGAGTTCTAGGAGCAGCTTCAACACCCGGAGCCATTGCAACGAAAATTGGTGTTAGTTCGTCTACGACACTCTTCTCGCCACCGACCATCAAACTGTACCCGCGTTCGAGCCCGTAGACACCGCCGCTGGTTCCAACATCAACAAAATTGATTTTTGATTTTGCTAACCAAGCTGCATCTGCGATGTCGTCGCGATAAAAACTATTTCCACCATTAATGATGGTGTCACCTGGCTCAAGGTGAGCGGCAATATTTCTAATAGTCTCTGAAGTCACTTGCGCTGGGACCATCACCCAAACAACTCTGGGCGCACTGACTGCTGTCTTTATTGCAGAAAGATCATTAATACCATCGAAGCCTTCGTCGGTCATGCGCTTTACCGCGCTTGCCTCAACGTCAAATGTGACAACCCGAATGTTGTGACGGTGGAGTCGTCGAGCAATATTTGCTCCCATACGTCCTAGCCCAACCATCACAAGTTCCACGCGGTCGCTCCTCAACTGTTTGCGATTAAACTATTTTGATATTGCCTCTACATAATCATTAATCGGCTGATCTGTTATGAAAATTAGCGGCGTTCTCATTGCGAGCACCGTAGCCGGTATGGACGTGTCTCGACTTAGTAGAGCCTGAATCGCCTCGGTTTTACTCTCCCCTAGGGCAAGTAGAAGACATTCGTAAGTCTGTGCCAGCCGGTTGAGAGAAAGCGACATTCGCAACGGCGGCCACTTCGGTGCGTCTTCAATACTGAGCACATCTCCGGCAATCTCGTTTTGATTTGGAAAAATCGAAGCGATGTGGCCGTCTTCACCCATGCTGAGTACGACAACAGTAAATGGTTCGTCGCCAAGTTTGGTTTTAAGTTCATCCGTATAACGTTGAGTTGCGGTCAAGACATCGCCTTCTGCGGGCGTCCCGAAACGATGAACAATCAAGGTGCAACCGACGTTTGCAAAGGCCTCAACAATTGGAGTGTCGCTTCGATGAATATTTGTGTACTCGACGAATCGTTCATCGGTAAACCAGATGTGTAGAACTTTTGGCCTGGCCTTGGTTAGTCCTGCTGCGATGATGTTGGCCAAATCAACCCCGGATCGACCACCCGTTAACACCAAGTGAGCAGCCAAACTATGACGCCACTGCTCATAGATTGTCGTCAGCGCAAAATCAGCCGCTCGAGCAATAGCAGCCTCTGGGCTGGCGACTGAGCGAACCTTCACAGGACCATTCTTCCGCTCATTCCTGAGAAATGCCGAAAATCGCAATTAATCAGTGGGAGGAAATGGAAAGCGCTCCATCTTTACTTTTGACAACAAGAGGGACGAGCGGCCGAGTGGCGGGGCCAGTGATCACGCTGCCGTTCTGACTGTTATATGACGAGCCGTGGCATGGACAATCGAAACTTGTCGGATTATTTACTTCGACCGTGCACCCCCGATGGGTACAGATCGCTGAGAAGGCGACGACCGTGGCGGCGCTCGTTCGGTGCAGAAGGATGCTCTTCTCGAGGTGAGTTTTTGGGTCGATGTAGGTTCCAGCAAGGCTCTGACCAAGCGGTATGTCCTGCAATTGGACCTGTTTGCTGTTGAGTTGGATCGGGGCCAAAGTTTCCACCACAGGTGGCGTCGTCTTCTTCGGCACTGGTTTCTTAGTCGGTTTAACGGGCTTTTTCTTGGGCTTTGGCTTTGGCGTTGTGACACCGAACGCCTTTGAACCGGTAAAGACCGTGGCAATGGCACCGAGGAACGAAACGAAGGAACGTCGGGAAATATTTTCCATGACCCCTCACATTCTGATGGACCTACTAGGTGCAAACTCTGAACTCGGGTGAGTTATTCCGCAAGGCGAAGTGAGCGAAGCCGCCGCTCGAGGTGAGCGAAGCCGCCGCTCGAGGTGAGCGAAGCCGCCGCTCGGCATCTGGGCAGCGTCTGTCTGGACCCGCTGCGTAGGACAATGATGCCGTTCGACGATAACATCGAACTCTTCACAAGGATGGGAGTGAAAATGGCCAACAAAGAGCAGCAAGGCAATGCAAACAAGAAAAAAGAAGCCAAATTGACGCTGAAGGAGAAACGAATCCAGAAGCAGACCAAGAAAGAGGACAAGAAGTTCTAGTCGAGCGGCGCCTTCGCTCACCTCGAGCGGCGCCTTCGCTCAAAAGAGACCGTACAAAACCCATTAATATGTGACTAACCCGACAATAGGTTCATGCAGTCCTAAAACGGGAGCGGCATGGCTCCAAGCCGAACTCGTCGCGTTAGGTTATTCTCAATTTTTGCAGGAAGCACTGACTAAGCACGTGATGCCGACCAAGGAGTAATTTTGTCCGCTACATCCACTACCGGTAAGCGAGCCGTCGCCAAGAAAGCGGCTGTGAAGAAGCCAGCCGCCGTAAAGAAAGCCGCGCCAGCCAAAGCATTGGCCAAAAAGGCCGTGACCAAGAAAGCGGCTGTGCCAACTAAGCCAGCTAAAAAAGTCACGACCAAGAAAGCAGCCGTAAAGAAAGCCGCGCCAGCCAAGAAGGCGGTAATCAAGAAAGCTGTGCCAACTAAGCCAGCTAAAAAAGTTACAGCCAAGAAAGCATCCGCAAAAAAGGTAGCGGCAGCCGCTCCAGTTATTGCCCCTGAGATCGCCTCTGAGATCACGCCAAAACCAATAGTCCCAGCGATCGTCTTTGAAGAACCTGCCACTGAAATCGTCGTTGATGAAAACATTGCCCAAGAGAACCTCGCAGAAACTTCCGCTCTAAAGGAAGTAATCGTCATTGGAGCTGGATCTGGATCTGGAACTGAACAACTTGAAGAGCACAACGTGGTCGTGATCGATTCAACGATGGAGCATGCGTTTGAGCCATCCACCACTGAATCGGATGAACTTCTAGCCGCTGATCTAGATCTGAGTTTTATCCCTAACTTTGCCGCCCCGGCTGCTGCAAGCAGCGGGACGAGCGCGCCAGTCAAGTCAGATGGAGCCAGAAAGAACCCCTCTATTGGAGTTTGGATAGCCGTTGCAGCTGGAATCGCTGCGATCGCCATCTTTGCTTGGGCTAAGTCGGGCAGCACGTCTGAGGAAAGTATGACCACTCCGACCACGTCGCCAAGCAGTTCGGCGATCGCCACTGAAACGCCCACTGCCACACCAACTGCGACACCAACTGCCACGCCGTCCGACACAGCGACCCCGACGCCAACTGCCACACCTACACAGACCCCAGCTCCGACCGGCACCGCCGCAGAGCGAGCACCTCAAGGTGTCGTCGCTCATTACACAGCGACCGGAGCGACCATCTACTGGACCGTGCCAACCTCTCCAGCAGGCTTGATGGGTTACAGCATTGAGGTCGCCGCAAATGGTGGCGCATGGCAGTTGCTCTCCGAAGTGCCAACCGGGGAACATTCCTTCGGTGTCACTAAGAACAGCACTTCTGGTTGGACTTCATTCAGAGTCTCTAGCGCGTATCCAAATAACGAAGTCATCTCGGCTAAGCCATTCGGTTTACCGGGGTCATTCTCCTAAACCTGTTACTTCGCTTAGCCTTTCAAGGCCGACATGATTGCGTCTACGTAACTCATTACTCCCGGCGGTTCAAGGTGCACTCCATCTGGCGTGAAGTATTCAGGATGCCCATCTGAAATGGTGTTCCAGTCCACGACGGTGATTCTTGGATAGCGCTTAGCGATCTGGGAAATTAGAGCGTCATTCTCATCTCGCCATGATCGTGGAGCTGCAGTATTAACAACGATGATCTGCGGTTGATTTTTTATTTCCTCAAATATTTCGACTACTTGAAATTTATACAAACGATTGTTGTTGCCAAGATTAAGCACGATCGGAACGTTGGTCATCTTTGGCTTGTCTTGCTTAATCACGTCGAATAATTCACCAGCCTGACGACCAACACGGGCATCTGCAAGCAGGACAACTCTGCGCCTACCGAGTTCGCGACTGGCTCCAAGAATCACCGAATCGCCTGTCACCCAAAGGCCATCTGGGTTTGTGGGTGGCTCAGCGATCAATGGCTGTGAATTGGATTGCGGAGCAACGTCAGCAGATTTGTTAGTCACCGGCGCTTGCGTCAAACCCAGTGCCAATTCTTTCTTCAACATCGATTGTTGACGTTCGCTCTGCGAAAGAGCGTTGGCGCTAACTAGAGAAGTTGCAACCAGAATGCTGACAACGCCGATGGCTAAAGTCGAAAGCTGACGAATTCGAACCGCCTTAGCCCGATACTTCATACCTCTGAACCACAACTCAACCGCGCGGCTTCGCGTTGGCAATTCAACCCAGCGATAGGACACGTCTGCCAAGGCGAGGACGACCAGAATTCGTAATGAATTAAGTTCCCAGATGGGGCCGGTGATATCACGAGTTGGTTGGGTGACCTGAAAAATGACCCAATGCCACAGGTAAATTGCGTAAGAGCGGTGACCAATCCAAAGAACCTGCTTCGAGCTGAGTAATCTCGAAATGCGTGAGGCTGGATGAACTAGAGAGGCAATTGCCAAGCACCCGAAAACACCAATAAATGGGAAGGCCATTCGGTAAAGAGTTGGATCTGTTTCATGAACCGAAATAAATGCGAGTACTAAACCTAGAAGACCAAGGAATCCCATACCTTGAATGAACCCTCTTGCTGTTCTACTGACGTTTTCCCGCAAATTTTCCGGAACCCAACTAACTGCAAGTGCAGATCCAAGAAACAATCCAATGCTGTGCGTATCGGTACCAAAATAAATGTGATTAATCGCTTGAATGTTCTCAGGGTGAAGCCGGATAGAAAAGAACAGAAGCAAGGAGACGGAAATACCTGCGATTGCGAGCGCTGCAATTGGAATTTGGTTTCTGCCATATTTGCGCAGCACTAGATAGAGAATCAATGGCCAGATTAGATAAAATTGCGCTTCAACCGCCAGCGACCACGTGTGCTGAAGCAACGGCGGACGACCAACGGATTCAAAGTAGTCCTGGTGCTTGGCAACAAGCCACCAATTCATCGTCCCAGTAAAGACAAAAGGAATATCAGTGAGGAACCTTTTGATTGTTTCTGGAGCCCAGACGCCAACAAAAAGTGCCGTAGTAACAATCATGAAAACTAGTGGCGGAATCAACCGTCGGGCACGAGCAATATAAAAGCCCCTCAGATCCAACCCGCCACTTCTACGGATTGAATCAAGCAAAACTCTCGTGATGACGTAGCCGGAAATGACGAAGAATAGATCGACGCCAAGGAACCCGCCGGGAACCCAAGAGATTCCTAGGTGATAAAGAAGAACGGCCGCAACCGCAATTGCGCGAAGTCCATCGATCGCAGGTACATAACGAATATTTGGTTTAGCCACCATGAGAATTACTTAGATCTAGCAGCGGTTCTCTTTACGGCTCGCTTGGCGCCCTCAGTTGGTAAAACTGAAATTGCTGCACCCATTGGAATCTCTGGGACTTCAGGGACTTCAGGAATTTCGTCGAAGTCTTCATCAGGAACCTGGACCAAAGTAGGTCGGATCAATGAGTCGTCTGGATTCAACTTGGCTAGGACGCCTCGCTGAAGTTCCATGAGTCGACCGAAAGCGGTTTCCAATTGATTGCGCGATTGTTGAATTGCACTCTCGGCCGTTGAAAGCGACTGCAGTTGAACCTTGTGATGGCGCTCTGTTTCGGAAACGACCGCCAGAAGCCACTTGCGGTATTCGCCGACGTCATGGGTGGCCTCAGCAATAAGTCGCTCGCCATCACGCTGTGCGGCCTCAATGATTTGTGCCGCTTGAAGTTTGCCTGCAGCTAAAATGGAAGCCGCGCGGGATTCAGCATCTTGAATGTATTTTTGTCCGCGGGATTCAGCGGTTGATTGAATCGCCGCCGCCTTCTGCTCAGACTCTTCAATCGTCGCTTTGGCTTGACGGGTGCTCTCGTTGAGAATCCGCTCAGATAACGACTTGGCTTTCGCCTCACGCAACTGGGCAGATTTGATCATCGTCATGGCAGTTTCAGTTGCCAAGATTTCAAATTCTTCCTGCGTCAACGAAGTGATGTCGCGACGGGATTGAAGATCAGCTAACTGCGATTCGAGTTCGCGGATGCGCTCAACTGAGCCGGGCCCGGTGTCATCGACACCCTTAAAGCCAAGCCAGTCTCGGATTGAACCTTTTTCGCTCATCTGTCCGTCCTCTTATCTGTCATCTGCAGTGCGTCCAGTTCTCCGGATGTGGTGCGGAGGGGCTGGAACGAGATTAGAGCAATAAAGCACCAGATCAAAAGGGAACTGACCCGAATTAAGGAGGATTCTACGGCCTTACCTAGATATCCAGCGGCTCACGCCAGCGCGGCGAAGTCGTCCGTGGCGGGTGGAGGGTGGTGCGCATTAACAGAATGTGCGGACGGCCTTCCAGGTTGCATTGGTGGGCGCGAGCCAAGGCTGAACCCAGGTCAGCGGCCTGATTGACCTCCTCAAACGTGATGCCAAAGCTTCTGGCCAACTGCTCCCAATCAGGGGTAACCAGGTCCACTCCACGGATAGCCAAGCCCATGCTCTGCTGATCGAACCGGAGCATCCCGTAACCGCCATCGTCGACAATAAATAAAGTCAGTGGCAGGGTCTCTTGGACGCAGGTGGCCAATTCGCCGAGGGCAAACATGACTCCACCGTCGCCACAGATTGCCAGGGTCGGCCTGATTAGAGCACTGCCCATTGCAGCTGGCAGGGCAAAACCAAGGGTGCCCCAACCCACTGGATAGGCCAGCCGTCGAGGGCGAGGTTGGGTCGCATAACCTGCGGTCCAATATCCGGCGACCGCCATATCGCAGAAAATGTTGGCGTCCTCTGGCCATTCCGATTCGATCGCAGACACGATTGCCATTCCATCGTGACCGCGCGGATCATCTTTAAGTCGAGCTTTAACTTGTTGACCGATACTGCTCGGCATCGGATGCCAACGCTCTTTCTGGACTATTGGATTTGTGATCTCGTTGAGCGAGTTGAGATCCCCAAGAAGTACTTGGGCGCCAGCAAGATTTGTTTGAATTGGCTCGCTATGAAGATTGATAGCAACCACGTTCTTGGGAACCGGCATGTTCCAGTTGCGAGTGTTCATCCCATCAAAATCAGAACCTAAGACGACGAGCAGATCTGCTTGCGCCATCAATTGATTGACTTCTGGCTCATGAATTGGTGCACCGACCAACAATTCATGAGCAGCCAACACTCCCCGCGCCGCGAAGGTCGTAACCACTGGGGCATTGAGACGTGATGCGAAATTTTCGATCAGGGCTTGATCTGAAACCGAGTTGACGCCACCGCCACACCAAACAATTGGGCGAGCAGATTCTTGGATCATCGTAAGAACTTGAGCCAGATTCTTTGCTTCACTCAGAACAGGTGCTTGGTTTTTCGTGGGAACCGCGTCATTGCCCGGCAGATATTCATTAAGTGAATATTCCACGCTAAGCAGATCCGAGGGAATTCCAATATATGCAGCGACCTCACCCCATATTTTGGAATGCTCAATCGCTCGCTCTAGTTCAGACATCGCTTGCGCTGCGGTCTTAACGCTTACTGAAAGTGGATTACCTTCTGCATCAATGCTTGCCAGCGGAGTAAAGAGCGCGCTCTGATCTTTCATCTCATGCAAGATCCCACGATTGACTCCGGGCTTTCGAAGAGCTGAAGAAACTTCGGATGAAATCACGATCACTCGCGAATGACTTATCGCGGCTTCGCCAAAGGCAGCAACCACATTCGCGGCGCCAGGACCACTGGTCGTTAGCGCTACGCCAAGAGTTCCCGTCGTCCGGGCTAAGCCGTCGGCTGCATATCCGGCACTTTGCTCATGGCGAACCCCAAGAATACGAATCGGGCTTTCGGCTTCCCAAAAAGCGAGGTTGTGAACCCCAGGAATTCCAAAAACAGTGTGCACTTTGGCTTTGTGTAGGCGCTCAAGCAAGGCAGCTGCCAACGTCAGATTCATAAAGGAATCTTTTCATCAATTAACACGATTGTGAGCGTAGTGCTCGAGACGGCGTATCATCGCCGGATGCCTCCATATCAATCTATTAATCCCGCAAATACCTCCGACGTAGTTGCCACCTTTGAATTAGCGACCAAGGAAGAGATAGTTCTAGCCGCTGGCCGGGCTCGCAACGTTCAACGTGAATGGGCCGCTATCCCAGCTCCGAGTCGTGGCCGAGTTATTGCACAGGTTGGACGTCTTTTTGAAGCGAACAAAGAGAAGCTCTCGGCATTGATCACTCGTGAAATTGGAAAGACGTATGCAGAGGCATTAGGCGAAGTGCAAGAAGTTATTGATACGTGTGACTTTTTTCTTGGTGAGGGTCGTCGTCTGTATGGGCAGACAGTGCCAAGCGAAATGCCAGACAAGCAACTGTTTACTTTTCGAATGCCTGTCGGCAGCACTCTCATCATCACTGCTGCAAATTTTCCGGCGGCCGTACCCTCTTGGTATTTGATCCCCGCTCTGCTCACTGGAAATACCGTCGTTTGGAAACCTGCTGAAACCGCAGGAACTGTGGCTCGCGCAATGATCGACATTTTCAGAGCTGGCGGAGTGCCAGAAAATGTTTTGCAGGCAGTGGTAGCCGATGGCCCAACAACAGCAAGCGCACTCGAAGAGCTTCTTGAACAAGGTCTGGTTCAGAAAGTTGGCTTCACGGGATCAACTGAAGTCGGACGAAAGATTGGCGAACTCTGCGGACGTCACTTGCAATCTCCTTGTCTAGAACTTGGTGGCAAGAATCCAATGATCGTTATGCCCGACGCGCAGTTGGATCTCGTCGTCGAGGGTGCGCTCTTTGCGGGTTTTGGCACCGCAGGTCAACGCTGCACTTCGCTTGGCACTCTCTGGGTTCACGAAAGTGTTTATGACAAGGTAAAGCAATCATTGGTAGCTGCAATTGAAAATGCTGTAATCGGTGATCCGACAAAGGATGTTCTTTATGGCCCAATGATTAGCGAGGGGTATCTGGCCGCGCATGAACGCAATCTCGAAATGATTCAGCCTCATCACCAAGTACTTGGTTCCACCGGCACCGGGCGAATCACTGCCGCAAATCCACGTAAGAACTTTCTCGGCGATCCGGCGACTGGATTCTTCGCGCATCCAACAATTGTTGAGGGCATAACTTCATCGGATGCTCTTTATGCAACTGAGACTTTTGGCCCACTTGTTGGGCTCGGGAAGTTTTCAACTCTTGATGAAGCGATCGAATTGGCTAATGGTCACGGCTATGGTCTATCTGCGGCCATCTACACTTCCGATCCGCAAACGGTGTGGCGTTTTCGCGAGCGAATTTCAGCGGGAATGATCTCCATAAATAACTCGACGTCCGGCGCTGAAGCACACTTGCCATTCGGCGGAAATGGCAAGAGCGGTAACGGTTCTCGTCAAAGTGGCATCTGGGTGCTCGATCAATTCACGCGTTGGCAAGCAATGAATTGGGACTACTCAGGACGATTGCAAAAGGCCCAGATGGACGTCATGGATATGCCTTTCGATCCAACTTTCAAACTATGACTTCTCTGCCAGATAGTGCCAGTGTCGTCGTCATTGGCGGTGGCGTAATGGGCGCTTCCACTGCTTTTCATCTTGCTGAAGCTGGCGTCGATGTTGTGCTCTTAGAACGCGACTCACTTGCCGGAGGATCTACGAGTAAAGCAGCCGGTGGAGTGCGCGCAAATTTTAGCGACGAGTTGAACATCGCTTTAGGTTTGCGCTCTTTGACTGCGTTTGAAAACTTTTCGGTTAGACCTGGTCAAGAGATTGATCTGATTCAAGATGGCTATCTTTTCGTTTTGACTACACCAGATGATGTTGCGCTTTTTGAAAAGTCAGTTGCGCTCCAAAATTCTCTTGGGGTCAATTCAAGAATGCTCACTCCTGAGCAAGCGCAAGAGATCTCGCCGCTCTTATCAATTTCTGGCGTACTGGCTGCTGCGTACTCACCTAGGGATGGACACTGCACTCCGGAATCTGTCGTGCTTGGTTATGCAACCGGCGCCAGAGGCCATGGTGCGCAAATTTTTACTCAAACGACAGTCACTGGAATCACACTTGACGGGAACCAAATTGCTGGCGTTCAGACCAGCGAGGGTTTTATTAAGACCAATTGTGTAATCAACTGTGCTGGCGCATGGTCGCCACAGATTGGCCAGATGGTTGGGCTAGAGATTCCCGTAGTTCCTTATCGCAGGGAACTTCTCGTCACTGAATCAATTGCGAATCTGCCTTCACGATTCCCGATGACCATCGACTACTCCACCTCGTTTTATTTTCATCGTGAGGGAGAAGGGCTGCTGACCGGTTTCAGCGATCAGAGCATTGCGCCAGGATTTTCGTTGGCTCGAGATGCCGACTTCTCTGAAAAACTTGGCGAGTTGGCGGCCGTGCGAGCGCCGGCTGTTTTGGATGCTGAGGTTCGCACCGGCTGGGCTGGGCTCTACGAAGTGACTCCAGACCACAACGCCCTATTGGGCGAATGGAACGAAGTGAGCCGATTTCTTTATGCCACCGGATTCTCTGGACACGGATTCCTACAAGGCCCGGCCGTCGGAGAGATTCTTCGAGACCTCTATTTAGGCGCTGAGCCTTTCGTGGACATCTCGCCATTGAATATCGAGCGCTTCGCACGAGGCGAACTAAGGCATGAACGAAACATCGTCTGAGGTTTGATGAGCGAAGCCGCCGCTCGGCATGAGCGAAGCCGCCGCT
>Ga0315270_10000448_pt1 | contig 22846 bp, 18 predicted proteins | sample C1_bottom_MG_FD_204932 | JGI IMG/M metagenome (GOLD analysis project Ga0315270, IMG submission 204932) | Sediment microbial communities from Yellowstone Lake, YNP, Wyoming, USA - C1_bottom | ecosystem: Environmental > Aquatic > Freshwater > Lake > Sediment | place: USA: Wyoming | collected...
ATGTAGCAAAGCCATCATTACATACCCAACTTTTGTCCCGCCCTCATATAACTTATCCAGACGTGCACGCATTATTGATGCGTCATTTTTCACACCTTGCACCTTGTCACATATTTGCTTTTTTTAAAATATTAACTCGTCTGACAAATCAGCAGGAATCCAATCTTGAATAAAAAAATTAATATTGCGTACAGGTTATGCTGAGTTGTTTGCTTAGCGTGGCTGTATTCTCCATGCCCAACTTGATAGACAAAAATTACCCAAAATAGGTGCTATCGAAAACCCAGCTTACTCAACGCCAGTATCCCGGCAACCAGTGAAATCGACACCGTTCAAATATAGCGAAAGACGCGCGCCAATGTTTCTATGCGTTGAGTTTCTTCTTTAAAGTCCGCTCTGGTGCGCATGTCATTGCGAAAAGCGCGTTTCAATTTTCGGCTCAATATCAACAGTATTCATGCCAACAACAAGATGATAACGACATGAAATAATTCTTTGGAAAAATTCGGATATTGGGACTATGACAAATTACTCATCACACGCTCCCGATTGGGTCAATATACTCATGTTTCTCCCCGAGGATTCCGTGCATCGGAATCATGCCAGAGGTTATAAAAATAATTGGTTGCTGCTACATAACCATCAACATTGCCACAATCAAAACGGCGCCCCTGAAAACGATATGCGATAACTTTCCCGGTTTTCGCCAGGGTTTGTAACGCGTCGGTAAGCTGTACTTCACCGTTCTTGCCGGGTTGCGTTTTTCGCAGTACATCAAAAATGTCGGGGGTCAGAATATAACGACCGATAACTGCTAGATTCGATGGTGCCTCTTGGGGGGTTGGTTTTTCCACCATCGCATCGACCTGGATGAGGTTTTCCTCCAGATGTTTCCCGCTAATCATGCCGTACTTATCCACCTCCTGAATAGGCACCTCTTGAACCGCAACCACACAGCAACGATATTTTTCAAAGATCTTAACCATCTGGGTCATTACCCCTACCGGCTCGCCCACACACAAATCATCCGCCAGAATGACGCCAAAAGGCTTGTCACCTATCAGGGTTTCGCCGGTAAGAATCGCATCCCCAAGGCCACGCATATGCAACTGCCGCGTATAAGAAAAAGTACATTGATTGATCAATTCGCGAATTGAATCCAGCTTGCATTCCTTGCTGGTGCCGCTAATTTGATCTTCCAGTTCATAAGTTATATCGAAGTGGTCTTCAATGGCCCGCTTATTTCGTCCGGTAACAAAACCAATGTTTTTCATTGCCGCTTCTTGGGCTTCCTCTACACCGTATTGAATGAGCGGCTTATTCAAAATTGGCAGCATTTCTTTGGGCTGTGCCTTGGTTGCCGGTAAAAACCGAGTGCCGTATCCAGCAACCGGGAATAGACATTTTGTGATCATTGTGTTTCCCATAATAAAATTATTCTGCAAGCCAATATCATCATTGCTACCGATACAGGTATCAACGTTGTATAAATCACGTACGGCATACCATCATCGCTATGTTCAACAGGACAATCGAGTATCGGTATAATGTTCAGGGTGTTGATACCCAGCTCTTGCAAATAGGGCAACATGCTGCTTAGTACCTGCAAATTATCTGCAAAACGGTCGCAACACAATGCCATCCCTAAAATAGCGCTCCGCCCAGTACAATCCTATCAGGAAAAATATCAGACTACACCTTGCCGAACAGCACAATAGCCCCCAACCTGACGGACTGCAAGTTATAAGGATCTTTACAGATTGATTGGGCTTACAACGATGTTAATTACCCGCTGTTATATTAAAATCTACGCGACGGTTTTCCGCCCAGCAGCTTTCTTCGTGACATGTTAACTTTGGCTTTTCTTCACCAAAACTGACAGCGTTGAGTTGATTTTTATTCACTCCAAAGAACCCTAACGATTTTTTAACGGCCTCCGCACGCTTGCTTCCCAGCGCGAGGTTATACTCACTACTTCCACGCTCGTCTGCATTTCCCTCCAGTGTGGCAATAACGGCATTTGATTTTAAAAAATCGGATTGTTGCTGAATAATTTCCCGATACTCGAGCTTGATGTCAAAACTATCAAAATCAAAATAAATACTCTTTTTTTGCAACTCCAATAACTGTGTGACTTGTTGACTTTGAGTTGTATCGACGACTGTTCCGGGCGTTACTTTGTCAACCTGAACCCCCTGCTTTGATGGCTCAGCAACACTGGCCTCTTTGGTTTCAGTCTTCGAAGTAGAGGCACAGGCAACTAAAAACAATGGCATGAGTACGAGTATTATCGGGGTTAATTTCATGTATATTCTCCTTGGGCCATTCATAATTAATTGATATCAATATAATATATATATCAATAGATAAAGCAAGTTATCACTCACGGTTACATGTTGCCCTAATCACCCAAAATCAAGAGGAAAACAGATTGAACTTGCATAATAAAAATGAACTGACCCTTCAGGTGCTCAAAAAATTCCGCATCATTTATGGCTTGGTTCGCCAGCATTTTAGTGAAATTGAAAAAACCTGCGGTGTAACCGGGTCACAGCTGTGGATCATTCAGGAAGTTTCAAACAATCCCGGCATAGGCGTTTCGTTGCTGGCAGAACATCTGTCGATACATCAATCCACCTGTAGCTTACTGGTTGAAAAATTGGTCAATAGAAAATTGATATTAAAAGAACGCAGTACCGAAGATCAGCGTCGTGTTGGATTATATCTATCAGATGAGGCGATTCAATTACTTAAAAACGCACCCGGCCCCGCAGAGGGCTTACTACCGGAAGCACTCGGTGCACTGGAAGCGGAGGCGATCAAATCACTGAATGGTTCATTGGAAAAATTGATTATTCAACTCAAAAATAAGGATGACAAGCTGGCAAATCAATCCCTTTCAGATTTGTAAACGGTAACTGACCAGTGGGAAACCGTCTTGCCCGTGTTAGGGATATTTTTTATTAAAGCATGCATTCAATGGGTAAGTTTATTTATCACCAACTAGTTTGAGGGAGAGATGTGGGTTATTAAATATGATTTTCCTTTTCTGGTAAGTTCGAAGTCCACACTCATTCCAGACTTTAAAACAGTAAGATCAGTCTTATTTTTCACATTAAAATCCATCGTCATTTTGGGCCACTGAATACTTGGAATAGGGTCATGGCTGATATTTACCTTGCCCGCTTGCACATTCAGTTTATTCACAACACCATGTCCTATGTATCGCTCATCAGATCTTTGATCGTTTTTTTGATCCACAACCGGAGAACCCGAATCCTCTGCATAAACTAAATGAAAGTGAGAGAAAAATGCGATGCTAGCTACAAATACTGTCAAATATACTGATTTTTTCATATTGAAATTCGCCTTTTCTATGTTAAGTAAAATTCATTTTCACTGAAAACCTGCCCGTATTAATCGAATCATTCTCTAAAACGCATCAAAATGTGAAAGTTCTTAATACGTGTTGCTCTTATACAGACAGTATCTTAAGCTTTCGTTCACGACACTAAACCGACAAGTACATTACAATTTTGTAAGCCGCATAAGTTATGTTGCAGGAATTAAACGAGAAATTTCAATGAGAGCACTAATAGTTGAAGATGAAACTAAAACCGGCGACTATCTTCGCAAGGGCTTGGGTGAAAGTGGATTTATTGTCGATATAGCACGCAATGGCATGGACGGTTTGCACTTAGCCTTAACGGGTGAGTATGACATCATCGTGCTTGATGTCACTATGCCCGAAATGGATGGGTGGAATGTATTAGCTGAGCTTCGACAAAGCAAAGATACACCCGTCATTTTTCTGACCGCTCGCGACAAAGTAGAAGACAAAGTAAAGGGGTTGGAACTTGGCGCCGATGATTACCTCGTCAAGCCCTTTGCTTTTTCCGAGTTGCTTGCCAGAATACGCACACTCTTGCGCAGAGGTAAAATTCAGCAACCAGAAGTACTCAACATTGCCGACCTTGAATTGGATCCCCAACGGCGTCGAGCAAGCCGCGGACATGCAAGAATTGATCTCACAGCGAAGGAATTTGCATTACTTCATCTTTTTCTGCGTAGACAGGGTGAAGTGTTATCACGCACATACATCGCCGAACAAGTATGGGATATGAATTTTGATAGCGACACCAATGTTGTCGAAGTTGCAATTAGGCGCTTGCGTGCAAAAATTGACGATGCCTACGATAAAAAATTAATCCATACTATTCGTGGAATGGGTTATGTATTGGAGGATCGTGGATGACCTCGCTCATTTCACATTTAAAGTTTAACTCATTAACTTTCAAATTAAGCTTTCTTTTCGCCATCACAGCAATCATATTGCTTGCAGGGACGGGCACCTTCCTCTATCAATTTCTTGAAAATGAATTGATGAAGCGGGACCATGACGAACTGATCGGAAAAATTGATCTGTACCGTCACCAGTTAGCATCAGTGCAAACTACACAGCAAATTATTTCAGAACCCAATTACTTTCGCGATGTCATTATCGGCCACCCCCATTTACATCTGATACTGCTTGATGAAAAAAAAAATATTTTACTTTCCTCATCAAACTGGCAGCCACCATCTGAGTTACTGACAAACCCGGTAAACATGGATGATTTACCAGATAATTTAACAATGTCTATGCCAACAAAAATCCACCCGTTTCATGCCGTAACAGCATGGGCAACCCTTGACAGAAATCCAGACAAAAAAATACTGATTTTTTTGGCACTCGATATAGATGAAGCCCAAGATTTATTGGCCAGATATAAACAAACATTACTACTTGCATTAATTTTCAGTGTGATTACTGCAGCCACCCTGGCATGGATCATTGCCAGGCGCAGTTTACGCCCGCTTCATAATATGGCGAAAACTGCGCGTAATATTTCTGCAAGCCATCTACAAACGCGTCTTAAAATAAACGAGGTACCTTCTGAATTGACAGAATTAGCAGGTGCTTTTAATGACATGCTAACCAGATTGCACAACTCTTTTGTTCGCCTTTCCGACTTTTCTTCCGACATCGCCCACGAGTTACGAACCCCAATTAACAATCTGATGGGGCAAACTCAAGTTGCACTCTCACGCATACGAAACGCAGAAGAATACCGGATTGTTCTTGAGTCAAACCTTGAAGAATATGAGCGTATGGCAAGAATGATCAAAGATATGTTATTTCTTGCCAAAGCTGACAACGCGCAAGAACCATTACATGCCGAAATGATAGATCTCAGAAAAGAATTGGACAAAATTGCCGAGTTCTATCAAATGGCCGCAGATGAAAACGGCATCAATATCATATCCAGCGGAAGTGGAATAATCAAAGCGGACCGCATACTGATACAGCTCGCAGTCGGAAACTTAATTTCCAACGCGGTACAACATAGTCATCCAAATTGCGAAGTCCTTGCAATCGTCAATTCGACAGAAGACGGTGTAGAGTTGCGTATCAGCAATCTCGGTACCGGTATACCCTCAGAAAAACTGGAACGTGTATTCGATCGGTTTTACCGAATTGATAATACAAGTAGTCGTACCAATACAGGTTCCGGCTTGGGGCTGGCTATTGTAAAATCGATCATGGAGCTGCACGGAGGCAAAGTTTCAGTGGAAAGCCAGATCAACAAGCTCACAACATTCACCCTCCATTTTCCAACATTAATATTATAGCTAACTGACAACACATATTCTTTTTACATCTCTCTAGGTGTGTTGAATCTCCGTACTACACGGTTAATTACTCACTAAGATCATGCTTGCGTTTACGGTACTAAGGTTCGTCAATCTCACCCCGTACATAGCGTTCCTTGAGTATATCCAGTGCCTTGTTGTCACCGCCCTTCGTGCCCGCAGATTTGCTCAGCCATTTCACCAGCAACACGAAGCCAATTACAATCAGCACCCACCACAAAATCATGAATACTCCGCCAAACCCGTAGCCGCCTTCCATGCCATATCAGCCCATCATGATCGCCTTTCGTGAAATTTACGACTTAGAACCAGACGCGCAAACCTGCCACCACATTTGTATCATGCGTATTTGCACCGGTCAACGTTGCGTAATCAGCTGTTGCTCCATATTTTCCGCTCCAATCTACGCCGATGTAAGGTGCAAATTCCCGACGAATTTCATAACGCAAACGTAAACCCGCAATAACATTACTTAGCCCCGCGCCTATTTCACGTTCCGCATCTTCCACGCCATAAAAATTCGCTTCGATACGCGGTTGCAAAATTAGCTTTTGCGTAAACAACAGCTCATATTCAGCACTCAAACGTAATGCTGTTCGCCCACGATCACCAATGTATGCCGTTACATCCACCTCAAACCAGTAAGGGGCCAGTCCTTGCATACCGAGTGCGAGCCAATTGCGACCAGGCGCATCACCGCTATCGTTACGCACGCCAAGTTGTGCATCCCAGTATGCGCTCGTCGCATGACTCCACAACAACTCGGTGCGCGCCTCATGGATTTTTCCTCCATCAATTTCACCTTCGGCTTTAAGCACCAGCCGCTCGTAATCTTTACCGATGTGGCCCTGCAATTCATAGGCATTGAAGTAGGTGTTATCCCGGGTTTGCACCCTTTCCAGTCGGTTGATCATTACACCAGCCATCATGGCTTCATCAGCCATTCTAGGCCGCGGTATCGGGCCAAAATCATAACCGTCGGCGTGCGCATGTGGATCCCGTGCATCGGGCGGAGCGGAGCCTCCCTGCATCCCGTCCATGGACATACCACCCATACCATCCTCTGCTATTGCACACTGCGACCAAACCGACATCGTGCCAATCACAACAGTTACTATTGCTCTTATAATTTTTAGTTTAGACATCATTGTTTGTTCTCCAGAATACGACAGGGCCAGGGGTCATGCCACGACCACTTCGCGGAACATACCCGAGTCCATATGGAACATCAGGTGGCAATGCCAGGCCCAGCGACCGAGCGCATCGGCGCTTACCAGAAAGCTGACGCTCTGGGCCGGTTGCACTACTATGGTATGTTTTCGCACCTGAAGTTTTCCCTCCGGGCTCTCCAGGTCACTCCACATGCCGTGCAAATGCATGGGGTGGCTCATCATGGTATCGTTGACATAAATCACGCGTATGCGTTTGCCAAAGGGAAAGTGTATCGGCGTCGACTTGCCAAATTCCAGGCCATCTATTGACCAAGTATAGCGTTCCATATTTCCGGTCAAGTGCACTTCAATGTCCATGTCCGCTTTTGCCGGGCCCATCACTCCACTTACACTTTTCAAATCTGCATAGGTTAATACGCGTCGCTCGTTGTATCGTAAACCGACACCGGGATCATCTATATTCGTGCGGGGGGAATCAACACGCATATCTACACTGGGACCATACTCGGTGCTGGCATGATGCACATGTCCCCCCCCCATATCGCCCATCATGTCGCCCATCGATAATGGCTCTGCTTTATCTAGCGCGGGTATTGCAGCACTCATGCCTGGATTCGTTGACAACGTGCCTCGTGCGTAACCCGAGCGATCCATGGATTGTGCAAAAATCGTATACGCCTCATCTTTGGGTGTCACAATTACGTCATAGGTTTCTGCCGCACCAATACGGAATTCATCAACTGTAACCGGTTCAACTGGCTGGCCGTCAGCCTGAACCACGGTCATTTTCAAACCGGGTATCCGCACATCAAAGAAAGACATAGCGGCACTGTTAATAAAGCGCAGCCGAACTTTTTCACCCGGCTTGAAAATTCCGTTCCAGTTCCCTGCCGGTGCTGTGCCATTCATCAAGTAGGTATAAGTCTGAGCTGATATATCGGCCAGATCCATGGGACTCATACGCATATCGTTCCACATTTTTCGGTCATCAAGGGCTGACGATAAACCATCTTTGGAAACATCCTTAAAAAACTGTCCCACTGTAGGCTGGTTGAAATTGTAATAATCTCCCTGCATTTTTAATTTTTTCATGACACGCATCGGGTCTTCATCTGTCCACTCAGACAAAGTCACGACATAATCCCGCTCAACCTGAATTGTTTCACCTGCTGCGGGAGTAATGACGATCGCACCGTACATACCGAGCTGCTCCTGAAATCCAGTATGTGAGTGATACCAGTAGGTTCCTGCTTGTCCCACTTTAAACCGATAGGTAAATGTCTCGCCAGGTGCAATTCCCTTGTAACTCAGCCCAGGAACACCATCCATTTTTGTATCCAGAATAATGCCGTGCCAGTGTATGGAGGTTGAGCTTATCAGGCGGTTCGTTACACGTATGGTAACGGTTTCCCCTTCGCGCCAATGTAAGGTTGGTGCAGGAACTGACCCATTAATTGTTGTCGCCATTCTTGAAGCGCCAGTAAAATTAACAGGCGCTTCGCCGATCGTTAAATCAAACTCTGTTCCACTCAACACTTGAGCAGGAGTAGCATTGCCCTGTAACGCTACCGCATACTCCCAAGGGGCCAATCCCAAAACAACACCACCCATAACCAAACCTTCCAGAAATTTACGTCGTTGCAAATTGGGTAAGACATGTTGCTTGGTACGTTTATAAGTCATGTTAAACATCCTCATTTCAACTTTGAATTAAAATAGTCTACGCCTTTAGACCTCACACCCTTGATACACACTATCGGCTCGCATTCTTCACTATAGCCGCCCCCTCCAAATCGATGCATGACAATTACATTACAATTTTGTAATCAAAAATTCCCGTATTAATTGATGCAACATCAAATCGAAGTATTCCCCCAAGGACAAATTGTCGTCAAAATTGGCAGGCAGCACGTAGGCACAACAAGTTCATTAGAGGTACTTTGGGATAAATGGAAAGTAGAACATACTTGGCATGAGATAACATGCACAGGGTAGTTTCAATACACACAATCCAAATGGGTTTTCTTTTATGGAGCAGAGGTATTTGCTAACCCGCTCATGCGCCGTGCGGGTATAGGCCACGCGCTATACCTGGCATGGCGACGAATATGCAGCAAGCTTAACTTGAAACGCATCATCGTCTGCGGTCGTTTGCCAGGCTACTATAGTTACTCTGAAAATATGTCTGCTGATCTTTATACAATGTTAGTGGTATGGGGTGTTTTTCGTAACCCTGTATTCAGCTTTCAACTGAAAGAAGGGTTTAATTTTTGCGCCAAAGTGAGTGACTATATCCCTTAGACACAGAAACCCTGGGCAATGCAGCAGTGATAGTTTTCTCCACTACGCAGCATTCATGTTTTTACCCAAGGATGAAGTTCATCGTACTCGTTGGAAAAGAGACAAATGGAATACAAAAGCTCGCAGCAAAACCACAGCAGTTTCATACCGATTTTGGCGCAATCAATATTTTGATCTGCTATGACATTGAATTTCCTGAACCGGCGCGCCAGGTATACGAAGCAAACGCGGATCTCGATGCGCTTACCCAAAGCCGCATCAATGGCACGACAATACCGTTTTATGACCGACAGCGCGAGGTATAACAGAATCCAGTTGAGTTAGTCAGAGCGCACAGTCAACCCAACTCACGATAATCAGTCATTCCTCAAAGTTAGTTGGTAAACACCCCTTCCTTCTTATTGATAATGACAATATGAATATCCATTACATTTGTTCCCGTCGGTCCAGTAATTAAATGATGCCGAGATTGTGTTAATGCATCTAACTTTTCAAAAAAATGATACGCATCATTGTTAGCAAGGTACATCGTTGGGTCGATACCCACTTCCCTTGCTTGTACGATAGTGTCACCGTCAACCATTGCACCCGCGGCATCATTGGGGCCATCTGTCCCGTCGGTTCCCGCTGATAGCAATGAGATTGACTGTACTCCTTCAATTTCGAGGGCAAATGCCAGAGCCAACTCCTGATTTCTTCCACCCAACCCAGTTCCTCGCACAGTTACGGTCGTCTCACCACCGAACAACAGGCATCTGATCTCATTCGCCCGTGTCAATGCCAGTTCTTCACGTGCTACTTTAGAAATATAACGAGCAGCAATTCGTGCTTCCCCGTTTAGCTGCCTGGTAATTATTTTGACAAACAAGCCCAATTGTTCAGCTTTCTTTTGTGCCGCAAGCAGTGCCTGACTAATGTTTGAAATAATGACGTTTCTCACCTTATGCAGGCAAGGATCATGCTGTTTTACTGACTCCTCCACTTGCCCACTTATTCCACGCTGCAAGTAATCAGCCACGCGAAACGATAGTTTATGCGCCAATTTATATCGGGTTAATATTTCCCATGCCTCTACAAAAGTTGAACCATCACCTGCGGTAGGACCGGATGCTATGATATCAATCGGGTCGCCATTTACATCAGATACTATGAGCGTTAGAATCTGTGCCGGGAAAGCAGCTTGTGCAAGCCTGCCCCCTTTTACTGCAGACAAATGTTTTCTGACTGTGTTTAATTCAGTGATAGTTGCACCTGCATTCAATAACAAACTGGTTGTTTCTTGCTTATCTTGCAGTGTCAGCTTTTCCACTGGAGCGACCAGCAAGGCAGAGGCTCCACCGGACAACAGACAAATTATCAGTGTTTTCTCGTTAGACGCTTTCACCATCTCCAAAATTCGTCTGGTACCTTCTATAGCCGCTATCCCGGGGATAGGATGCGATGATTCCACTTGATCAATAACTGTAAATTTCTCCGTGTGACCAACTTTAACGATTATTAGACCAGCGTCAATTACATTGCCCAGCAAAGCTTCTATTCCCAATGCCATACGCGCTGTGGCTTTGCCAGCACCAACAACAATAACCCGATCATAGTTTCTCAGATCATAAATCAAGTCCGCCACATGTAACTTCATGTGTGCAATCCTGACTACTCCAAGCATTACGCTATAAGGGTCTACCGCATCAAGTGCAGCATTCAATATATTCAACGCAATCCGGGCGAATGGCTTATCAGTTAGTTTCATAATGTTAATTAATGCCCGCATAAGGACTGCATCGTAACATTTCAACCTTCCGTACCTACCTGACTTGAATACAAAACAATTTGCGTCGAAAATCACGCCCACCCCATACGACCTCACCGAATCACATGAACTCATCAGCATTGGTGTAGGGTTAGGTTAACGCCTACCACATGACAAAACTGGCAATAAAATCTGGAATTATTGTCGACCACATCTCCCGTTGTATCACCCACGTTGATTCGGTCATTCCATTCAAAAGCACGCGTGTATGTCACCAATTACTACATCGGCGACTATTGAAGTTATCACATACCCCCACTAAACATCTATAATTCCGCCAGCTTAATTTACGGTCTCGAACAATGCGCACGCTCAACCTGATACATTCAAAAATCATGAACATTTTTTGTGAATTTAACATTACATTCCACTGATTTTTTTAACTTACATTCAGCATCGTTATCTCTCGAAGAAATTAATGTCCACAACAATTATTGCGCTGGTGGTGTTCCTGATCGACAATGTCACGTCAATCAAATTTACTGAAACCTGTGACGGGGGATCATTATGAATTTTTCCATATACGGGCGAGTGCTCTGCATTTTATTAATTTCATTAATATCCGGAATCGCACAAGCTTCCGACACACCCAATATTTACGGCATTCAAGTTGAATTAATTCTGTTTGCCCTGACCCTTCTCGGCGTTGCGTTGTTTCATCATCAAACCTTCTATGTAGCACTGACTGGCCTTGTCAGCATTTCAATGTATAAACTAATATTCACCGGATTTAAAACAGGCCCTGGTTTATATGGCCTCACCAGCCATTTTGCCCGCGAATGGGTAATACTTGTCAACCTGTTTGCTCTCCTGATGGGCTTTTCGATTCTGGCACGGCACTTTGAAAAAAGCCACCTGCCGGTAATCTTGCCCAAGTACTTGCCGGACGACTGGCGGGGCGGATTTGTATTACTGGTAATGGTATTTTTTATTTCCAGTTTTCTCGACAATATTGCCGCCGCACTAATAGGCGGTGCAATGGCACACCAGCTATTCAAAGCCAAAGTACATATCGGTTTTCTGGCGGCCATTGTCGCCGCATCAAATGCTGGCGGATCATTCTCGGTTGTGGGCGACACCACCACCACGATGATGTGGATCGCAGGTGTAAAGCCTGGGCAAGTGTTCTTGGCATTTTCTGCAGCTGCTGTGGCACTTATCGTGAGTGGTTTTTTCGCTGCCAAACAACAACATGCCTTTTCGCCTATCCTTAAAACTTCCCACACGCACACCAAGATAGATTGGCGACGCATTTTTATCGTCGCGCTGATATTATCCTTTGCGATCGTCATCAATTTAATTATCAATACAAACTATACTGCAATCAGCGACGCTTTTCCCTTTGTTGGTGCCGCCGTCTGGGCAGCTATACTGATCAGTGCTCCTGTGCGTCGGCATGATTGGGAAGTGCTGGGTGAATCTTTCAAAGGGACCATTTTCCTCTTGTCGCTGGTTTCTTGTGCCTCCATGATGCCGATAGATGCTCTCCCCGCACCTTCATGGCAAACAGCTTTCAGCCTTGGTTTTGTTTCGTCAGTATTTGACAACATTCCGCTCACCGCCTTGGCAATTAAACAGGATGGCTATGACTGGGGATTTCTCGCCTATGCGGTGGGGTATGGTGGCTCCATGTTGTGGTTTGGTTCTTCGGCAGGTGTCGCGCTTTCAAACATGTACCCGGAAGCAAAGTCCGCCGGACTGTGGTTACGTCATGGCTGGCACGTCATTATTGCCTATGTTGCCGGGTTTATAGTACTGCTGATGTTCACAGGCTGGCATGCCGAACCGTTGCATGATCATTCGACCACTGCAGGTACTGTCACGAAAATAAAACGCTGACGCATTGAGCGTTTAATACAAGTTGATCAGCGGCTATACCTTCGTATCAGTATTGAAGCCGTTCTGAAGAAATCCAAGCTACCCGGTTAAAATTTAAAATAATGTATGGTTAATGAGCATATGCACCGCAATACTCGCTGCATAGCCAAGTGCAATTACCGGTGCCCATTTAAGATGTGCAAAAAAAGTGTACCCCCCCTTTGCTTGACCCATCAATGCCACCCCGGCGGCTGATCCGATAGACAGCAACGATCCGCCAACACCCGCCGTCAATGTCACCAGTAACCATTGGCCGATGGACATATCAGGCTGCATCGTCAATACCGCAAACATGACCGGGATGTTGTCTATGATGGCTGAGATCACGCCAACGGCAATATTGGCATTGGTCGCTCCCCAATCACCATAGATTAATTGTGACAGCATACTGAGGTAACCGATGAATCCCAAACCGCCCACACACATGACAACACCATAAAAAAAGAACAACGTATCCCATTCACTGCGCGCCACTTCGCGATAGATGTCAAAAGCAACCGGGCTGCCGATCTCACCTGCTGCAGCCTGCGCACGTCCACTGGTTGTTTTTTTGAGGTAGTACGCGTAGAACTTTAACAAGGCCATTCCGGTCAGCATGCCCATGACCGGTGGTAGCTGCAACATACTATGAAATGAGACAGCCAGCACAATTGTAAAAATAAAAAGTGTGCCAACGATAAGTGCGCCATGTTTCATTAATATGAGCTTGCCACCGCCTTCCGGATTTCCCCGAGGTACAAAAAAATGCATGATGAATGCCGGCACCAGATAATTTGCCAGGGCTGGCAGAAATAAATAAAAGAAGGTCCAAAATCCAACAAGACCATTACTGGCAACAATACCCTTTTGCCATACCATCAATGTTGTAATATCTCCGAAAGGAGAAAAGGCACCACCCGCATTGGCCGCAATCACCAGGTTAATACAGCCCAGCACCACAAATCGTTGATTCCCATGTCCGACTGACATCACTACCGCACCCATCAGCAATGCGGTGGTCAAATTGTCTGCGATACCGGATATAAAAAATGCAAGTAAACCCGTCACCCAGAATAATTGTCGATATCCCCATCCCTTTTGAACCAACCATGAACGTAGCGCTTCGAAAACATTGCGCTCGTCCATTGCATTGATATAGGTCATTGCGACAATCAGAAACAGCATCAACTCGGCATATTCTTCCAAATTGTGCCGTAGAGCGACTTCAACAACGTGTGGTATCTCCTGAACCTGATAATACCAGGCAATCAAGGCCCATATAATGCCCGCCACCAGCATGACAGGCTTGGATTTTCGAAGGTGTGTAAATTCTTCTGCCATCACTGCAATATAGGCCAAGAAAAACAACAGTACTGAGGCGACACCAACCCAACTCCTGGTCATATCAAGACGTTGCACTGCTTCCGATGCCTGAACCAGGTTTGAAACAAAAAATAAAATTATAAAGATGGTGTACTGGTACATTATTAAACTCCGTGCATGACAAAAATGGAATGTCAGGATATTAACCCATGGGGGTATCATAACAAGCACAGCGATAGTTCGTCATACCAATCGCGCCCGATCATCAGAGGTTACCCGATTAAAATCAGATTGTATTCTGATATAACGATCGCATATGTAGAGTATGCCGCATCAAGAGCTGCGGGATCTGTTTAACATCAATATCATATTTTTTGGAGAACATGATGCTCTGGTTCAAATTTATGCTTTGTCTCGCCGTTATTGGTTATGCTGGGTATTATCTTTCTCGTTACGGTGACATCATTGCTGAGAAATCAGGAATCTCTGCATCATGGATCGGCCTTATTTTGCTCTCAACCGCCACTTCCTTGCCCGAGTTGGTTACCGGTATTACCGCCGTCACCTTCGCCAATGCGCCCGATATTGCAGTTGGTGATGCATTGGGTAGCACGGTGTTCAACCTGACCATACTGGTACTTCTGGACGCACTGTATAAACGAGAAACATTTTACAGTCGTGCGGCCCAGGGCCACATCCTGTCGGCGTCGTTGGGTACACTATTAATTGCTTTTGCAGGTTTCAGCATCCTGATGGACCATGCGGGAATGAGTCCATCATATTTACATATCGGCAGTTACACCCCCCTCATCGTAATGGTCTACCTTGTATCGATGCGCGCGGTTTACAGTCATGAACGACCACCCTGGCAGAATACATCGAAGATTCCGCTGAACGTTACCCCGAAATCACACTGCGAGACGCCATTAAGGGTTATGCGATTGCTGCAACAGCAGTTGTAATCGCAGGTTCCTGGCTTCCATTTTTAGCCAAGGATCTTTCTGATTTAATGGGGTGGGGTCAAAGCTTTGTTGGAACCCTGCTGGTTGCCGCGGTCACCTCAGCACCGGAAGTGGCTGTGACTATTTCAGCACTGCGCATCGGCGCGCTTGATATGGCCATTGCAAACCTGCTTGGAAGCAACCTGTTTGACGTCATTATTCTGGCTTTGGATGATATATTTTTTTCAAAGGGACCACTGTTCAACTATATCGATAGTAGCCATGCACTAACTGCATTTACTGCAGTCATGATGAGCGCGCTGGTGACAGTGGGGTTAACTTTTCGCCCCAAAAAACGTGTCATCCTTGGCTTAACCTGGGTAAGTCTGGGGTTGTTCATGCTTTATGTACTCAACTCCTGGATTATTTTTGGCCATGTCCACTAATCATATCCATTGGCACACGCTAAGCAGTGAAGATGCGACCCACCACCTGGATTCAAATCTGGAATCTGGCCTGGGGTCAGGTAATGCATCTGATCGGATGTTGCGCTATGGACCCAATTTGCTTCATGAAAAACCACCGCGTTCAAACTGGCGTATTTTGTTTGATCAATTCACTGATCTAATGATAATTGTTTTAATTTGTGCCGCTGTTATTTCCGGCGCGTTAGGTGAATTAAAAGATTCCGTTACTATCCTTGCCATTGTATTACTCAATGCCATGACTGGTTTTGTTCAGGAGTTGCGCATCGCACGGGCAATGGCTGCCCTGAAAAAAATGACAACTTCAAACGCACAAATCATGCGCGATGGTGAAAGGCTCACAGTACCAGCCTCAGAAGTGGTGCCAGGGGACCTGGTGCTGCTGGAAGCCGGAAATGTAATTCCAGCGGACATACGCTTGGTTGAATCCGCCCAATTCAAGGTAGACGAATCATTGCTGACGGGCGAATCTGTCACGATAGATAAACATAGCAAACCATTAACAAGCAGTGACCTCCCTTTGGCAGACCGAAAAAACATGGTTTATAAAGGCACCTCAGTAACCCATGGACGTGGACGTGGCTTGGTTATCGCCACCGGGATGGCAACCGAGCTTGGCAAAATTGCCTCGCTGCTGGATGCCGGTACTGCTCTTAAAACACCATTACAAAAACGGCTTACTACGTTTGGTCAACGTCTCGGCGTAATCGTGCTGTGTATTTCCCTTATCATTTTGATAGCCGGATTATTACGCGGTGTAGATATCGTGCTGATGTTGCTTACTGCCATCAGCCTTGCTGTCGCCGCAATTCCTGAAGCACTGCCCGCCGTGGTTACCATCTCCCTTGCTTTAGGCGCACACAAGATGGTTCGTCAGCACGCGTTGATCCGACGTTTACCTGCAGTTGAAACTCTGGGCTCCGTCACCTACATCTGCTCTGATAAAACCGGCACCCTCACACAAAACAAAATGCATGTGGAAGCGCTCTTCGCCGATAACACAATGTCATACAACTTTCAGGAATATGCGAACCAAGAACCCTGGTCTACTCTGTTGACAGCCATGGCCCTGTGTAATGATGCGAGTCAAAACCGCCACGACAAACTGACCGGTGATCCCACAGAAACCGCATTATATGCAGCAGCACTGGAATCTGGATTCAACAAAATTACACTGGAAGCAAGCGCCCCTCGCCTGCTGGAATTGCCGTTCGACTCAGAGCGAAAACGCATGACAACAGCTCACCCCCAGGCATCAGCTTTTATCGCCTACACCAAGGGGGCACCTGAAGAAGTGTTGCCGCTGTGTATAAAGAATTTGACACGACACGGAGAAGTCACGTTGTCACACGACAAGATATTGGCACGAGCAGAGCAAATGGCAAGCGAGGGTTTGCGGGTTTTGGCGATCGCACAACGCAATTGGCCATCACTGCCGGTTGAGATCAGCACGATGGAATGTGAGCTTGTTTTCATTGGTCTCGTCGGAATGATGGATCCTCCACGCCTCGGCGTACATGAAGCAGTTTCCATATGCAAATCAGCAGGCATCACACCGGTCATGATAACCGGCGACCATCCCGCAACCGCTCTGGCCATTGCTGGACGACTCGGTATTGGCAACAACCATGTTCTGACTGGGCCCGAACTCTCTCGGTTGAGTGATGACGCATTCAAACAGCAAGTCAAAAACATTTTTGTTTATGCACGTGTCGAGCCCTCTCAAAAAATTCGCATCGTGGAGGCTCTTCAGGCACTCGGAGAATTTGTTGCGATGACCGGAGATGGTGTCAATGATGCCCCCGCCCTGCAACGCGCCAACATAGGCATTGCAATGGGGCGGGGTGGCACGGATGTCGCACGTGAAGCCTCAAGCATGGTACTGCTGGATGACAATTTCAGCACCATCGTGCATGCAGTACGCGAAGGCCGCCGCATCTTTGACAATATCCGCAAATTTATTAAGTTCGTGATGACCGGTAACGCCGGTGAAATCTGGACCATCTTTCTGGCGCCCTTTATCGGGCTGCCAATTCCACTGCTTCCGATACATATTCTATGGGTTAATTTAGTCACGGATGGACTGCCCGGCCTAGCATTGACGGCGGAACGGGCTGAGAAGGACATTATGAAGCGCCCTCCGCGCCCGCCTACTGAAAGCATTTTTGCACATGGAATGTGGCAGCATATATTGTGGGTTGGCCTCAGTATTGCAGCGGTGTCCCTATTCGCTCAAGCCTGGGCAATCCATGTCGGTTCTGCACACTGGCAAAGCATGGTATTTACTGTCCTGACCCTGTCACAGATGGGGCACGTGCTGGCTATTCGCTCTACCTGTGAATCGTTTTTCAGCAAGGGAACGCTCTCCAATCCGTATTTGCTGCTCACTGTGGTTGTTACATTTTTACTGCAGATGGCTACTTTATACGTGCCAATGCTGAACACAATTTTTCACACACAACCGCTAACGGCAAGTGAACTGGCCATTTGCCTTGCCTTGTCTGCGGTGATATTTATTTGTGTAGAAATTGAGAAATTATTGACGCGAAACGGATTAATTTATAGACCCAAGTAAAACGTTAGCAATATCAAAATAAACGGCAGGTTACAAATTTAAAAAATTTTTAGTTGAAAACTAATAATTGCAAAATCCTACAGTGTCTGCAGCAATATACATTGCCCAACATTTAGCTATTGCTGGCTTGCTCCATCCATTTTTTCACCCTGTTTGCATCCGCAATGCGGGAATTTCTGCCCCAGGAATCCAGCAGCACAATAATAACAGGATGGTCGGTAATTCTGGCCTCCATCACCAGGCAACGCCCTGCTTCGCTGATATAACCCGTTTTACTCAAGCCTATATTCCACGATGCATTTTTAACTAATGGATTGGTGTTATTGAAGCGCATGGGTCTATGGCCTGCTTTTTCCAAAGTATGTGAAGCTGAGGTTGTAAATTCGTGTATCAACTCATAACCCTGTGCGGCTCGCACCATTTTGACAAGATCATTTGCTGTCGATACATTTCCGCTGTTCAACCCTGTGGGATCCAGAAACTGGGATGAATGCATTCCCAGTTCGCGCGCTTTTATGTTCATTTGTGCCAACGCAGCTTCGGTCCCCCCAGGATACGTTCTCGCCAATGCGGCAGCAGAAAGATTATCGGAAGCCATCAGGGCAAGCTTGAGCAACTCTCCTCTCGTCAACGTCATGCCAGTACGCATGCGTGATCTCGTACGTTTTTGTCGGTTAATGTCTTGGGCGCTGAAACTAATTTCTTCATCCAGCGGCAACTTCGCATCCAAGACCACCATCGCTGTCATCAATTTGGTAATCGACGCGATGGGTGCCACGACGTCTGCATTTTTACTGTGCAAGGGCCGTTTTCCATTTTCGTCGTAGATCAGCACGATGGCTGAACGCATTCTTGGCATCGCTGAAAATTTTTCAACCGCGATGGCCAACTCTTCTTTTTGCAAAGGTATGGCATGGGTTCTATATCCCAGTACAGGCATAATTTTAAGCAGGTCGTCGTATGCTTTGGAGGCGGACTGATCTTGGGCCAACTGAAGACCTTTAACTTCCAGACCATTCGATTTACCCCCATCAAACGTTGTGTTAAGCGTCATCGATGCGCCTGCCTGGCTAGCATCAATATTTTGAACCAGCGCACTCAGGTCTTTTTGAATCACGGATGACTGCACTTCTTCAGCGGCATATGCCGAAGTCAACTGGCTTAACAACAATATTAAAAATAAATTTTTCAGCATATCCTTAATAAATTCTGAGTGCAGGGGTGATTAGAATACCTAAATTTTATGATAAATCAAGGTAGATACACGATTATGTTAAGGCATAACAAAAAAAACAAATTAGTATAAATGCAGTTAATTCAGGCTCTGTTCCTGACTATGGCACATAACCAGTACTTATATACTTAATTGTCAAAGGGTAGTCATTATATTTATAAACAACCATCAATTCGAACCAACCAATCACCAAAGTGTTTAATTACAATGATTTACAATACAAAACTAAAGAAGTACACTAATCCGACGACATATACATTATTTTCTACACTGGAGTAAAGGATACTTATGTTCATTGATCGATTAGCCCGAGAAGGTCAGGGAAAAAGATGAGCAACCATCGCCAGATTAGCCTGGGCGAAATTACCGTTAGTCAGGCTTTAGAATGGGATGTTTTTGACGGAAATGGCAACCTCTTGCTGCGGAAAGGTTTTGTTATTCAATCACTGTCCCAGGCAGAGTCACTCATTGCCCGGGGAATGTTTGTCGATAAATCAACTTCTGAATCGCGTCAAGATTCAGCCCACGTCAAGTCCGAACCTCTCTCTGTACTCGGCTCGATCAGTCAGGTCGTCATGAAGCTTGCCATTATCTTAAGAGACATGCGCGAGCTGCCCAATGCAAATGACAAGGTTATCGACTTGTGTAAAATGTTGCTAAATGCGATCAGTATGAACGAGGACTTGGCCCTTGCAAGTATTTTGCTGAATCAATCATCGGGCACCTATAGTGTTCGACACAGTGTGGACACGGCTATCCTGGCCATTCTTGTAGCCAAAACCATGGGCAAGTCCGAGCAAGAAATTCTCGACATTACCGCTGCCGCTTTTACGATGAACATCAGCATGATCGGTGTACAGGAAAAACTGCAAAGTAAAAAAGATCCGTTGACACCCGAAGAAACGGCATTGATTCATCGCCACCCGCTAACAGCCATAGAAACCCTGTTCGAGGCCGGCATCGAAAATTCAGAATGGCTGATGTATATATTGATGCATCATGAACATGAAGATGGCACAGGCTATCCCGTCGGCACATTGAAAAGCGAAATTCCACAGAATGCAAAAATTCTCTCGCTTGCGGATGGATTTTGCGCCCGAATTACCTCACGGGGATATAAAAAATCAACCCTGCCGAGTCAAGCTCTACGTGACATTTTTATTGAGAACACCGCGCACACTGACCCCACCTTGGGAGCCTATTTTGTCAAGGTTCTCAGTCTGTATCCACCGGGTACCTTTGTGCGATTAAAGAATCAAGAAGTCGCCGTGATTGCACATCGCGGATTGGGCCCCAAGGCGTGCGTCGCTTTTTCGTTGGTCAACAATAACAATGAAGTGATCAGCAATCCGATCAAACGCGATACCAGTATCGAGCCTTTCACGATCAAGGAAGCGCTGCACCCGATCCAGGCCTCCGTATACTTCAGCTTGAAACAAGTCTGGGGCCAACAGGCCAGCCTATAGCTCTTCTTCTTGCTGCTGCAGTGCCCACATTTGGGCGTACAAACCTTGTTTCATCAGCAGCTCCCTGTGGTGACCCCGCTCGATGATGCACCCGTTATCCATCACAAGAATCTGATCGGCATCAATAATCGTCGACAAACGGTGGGCGATAACCAGCGTCGTTCGATCTCGTGAAATGATGCGCAACTCGGCTTGTATTGCTTTTTCAGATTTTGAATCCAGCGCCGACGTCGCCTCGTCAAAAATCAAAATCGCAGGGCGCTTGAGAATAGCTCGCGCGATGGCCACCCTCTGTTTTTCACCACCCGAAAGCTTCAACCCCCTCTCTCCCACCATCGTTTCATATCCTTTTGGGAGCGACACGATAAAGTTATGAATGTGTGCAGCCTGGGCAGCCTGTAAAATCTCATCATGGCTGGCGTCAGGTCGCCCATAAGCAATATTGTAATAAATACTATCGTTGAACAGTACCGTATCCTGGGGAACAATCCCGATCGCTGCACGCAGGCTTGCCTGGGTAACACTACGAATATCCTGGCCGTCGATTAAAATTCGGCCGGCTTGCACATCGTAAAATCGGTAAAGTAACCTGGACAGCGTAGACTTTCCTGCGCCACTTGACCCTACCACCGCAACGATATGACCCGCAGGTATATCGAAACTGACATTTGACAGAATGCAACGTTCTGGCTGATAACCATAAACCACACTCTCAAACTTAACTTCACCGGTAACCACATCTAACGGCATTGCATCTGCGGCATCCTGAACTTCACGATTTTCACCCAACAGTCTGAACATCTTTTCCATGTCTATCAACGAGCTCTTTATTTCACGGTAAACAAATCCCAGGAAATGCATGGGCAAATACAACTGCAACATAAACACATTGACCAGCACCAAATCGCCGATGGTCATCCTCCCATTGACGACCTCATGCGCAGCCAGCAACATAAGACCCGTAACACCCAATGCAATAATTCCACTTTGTCCGGCATTCAGTGCTGCGAGTGAAGTTTGATTCTGAACTGCGGATGATTCCCACATTTCCATATGCTCATCAAAACGATCGGCTTCATATTTTTCATTGCCGAAGTATTTGACCGTTTCATAATTGATTAAACTATCGATAGCACGTGTATTGGCCTTTGAATCCATTTCGTTCATTTCTCGCCGAAACACCATGCGCCATTCCGTAATCAGCAAGGTATAGATGATGTAAACAAGCAGTGTCGCAAAAGTAATCACTGCGAACCAGGCATCGTATTTGCTGAACAGGATGACCGCAACCAGAACAATTTCAAGCAGTGTTGGCAAAATATTAAACAACAAAAACGTGAGCAAAAAGCTGATCCCCTTGGTACCCCGCTCGATATCTCGCGACATGCCGCCAGTTTGGCGATCCAGATGAAAGCGCATGCTCAGGCTATGCAAATGAACAAATACCTTGAGGGCAACCCGACGAATTGCACGCTGAGTCACCTTGGCAAACACCGCGTCTCGCAACTCACCGAACAAGGTGCTGAATAACCTTAATAGACCATAAGCAATAACCAGTGCGACAGGAACCGCTAACGCTGCCTGTGGGTGATTCATCGCATCGACTATTTCCTTTAACGCGAGTGGGACAGCCACATTGGTTAACTTGGCCAATACAAGCAAGAGAACAGCGATGACAACCCTGCCCTTAAACTCAAGTAGATAGGGCAACAGCGATCGTATGGTGCTCCAGTCGGCGCGTTCAGAGGGGGCGTGATCGGATAAGTTATGGCGTCGCATGATCATGTAGGTACAGAAAGTCTGGCGGCATTATAGCTGCTGGGCAAAAACCGTCTAAGAAAATGGACGCCTTGCAGGGTCAACTGAAGAATAAATAAATAAGTTAAATGACCTCCGGCAAAGCCGGAGGCTTATTGGGTGAGCCCCTCAAAGGGGCCATTAAACCATGAGCCGCCCAAGGCGGCTACAGTCCTAGTTTCATCTGGTCGTAC
>Ga0315270_10000450_pt1 | contig 22718 bp, 17 predicted proteins | sample C1_bottom_MG_FD_204932 | JGI IMG/M metagenome (GOLD analysis project Ga0315270, IMG submission 204932) | Sediment microbial communities from Yellowstone Lake, YNP, Wyoming, USA - C1_bottom | ecosystem: Environmental > Aquatic > Freshwater > Lake > Sediment | place: USA: Wyoming | collected...
TGCGACGGCGGGCCCGCACCAAGCTTCAAGCGTCAGAAGTTCGCCTTGAACTGCACGCCAAAGTTGCGCGGCTCGTTCACGATACCGGTCAGGTTGTTGAAGTCGATCGCAGCGACCAGTTGCTGATGGTTGGTCAGGTTGCGCGCATAGGCCGCGACCTCATACCTGCCAGCGTTGAAGCTGTAACCGACACGCAGCCCGCCTTCCAGCGAGGCCTTGGCGCGGTACTCCTTGGCTTCATACAAGAACATGTTGTACGAATCCTTGTAGGCCCAGTCGGTGACCACATAGAGATCTCCGCCGGCCAACTCGGTGCTGTACTTGAGCGTCCAGTTGGCCACCCACTTCGGCGCACGCGGCAAGGGGTTGCCGCCGATCAGGACCGTGCCTGCCACCGGACCTGGCTTGCTGGTGACCGTGCAGCCGGTGTTGGCCAGCAGGAACTGGAACGTGGCGTTGCCGCAAGGTGCGACGAACAAGTCGGGGTCCTTGATCTGAGTGTCGTTGTAGCTCAGTCCCAGCGAGGTCTTCCACGAGCGACTGAGGATGGCTTGCGCGTCGAGTTCGAAGCCGCTGCCGACCGCCTTCTTGGCATTGACCAGTTGATTCTGGTTGAGGCTGCCGCTGCCCGCAGTCAGTTGCAGGTCCTTGACTTGATAGCTGAATACCGTGCCGCTCAGGCGCGCGGTATCGTCCAGCACATCGGCCTTGAAGCCGGCTTCGAATGACAAGGCCTTTTCGGAATTCGCCACCGAAATCGTGTCGCCGAACAGCACGCGGCCCTGAATGCTCGGGGCACGATAGCCAGTTGCGACGCGCGCAAACAAGGTCGTCGACTTGTCGAGCAAATAGTTGGCACCGACATCCCAGCTCCAGTTGGTGGACTTCGGGTTGGCCGTCAGCGGGCCGACGGGGGTGAAGGCCAGCGTCTTCGTGCGCGAGGCGTCGAAGTCCTTCCGGTCGTCCGTATAGCGCAGGCCGCCACGCAGCTTCAGCTGATCTGACACCGCGTAATTGATGGTGCCGAAGGCAGCCCAGGACTTGGCGTCCTGATGCTGGACGGCGTAACCATTCTGTGGATTACCGGGGGCGAACGAATCGAAGTTGAAACTGTCGACCTGGATCTTCTCGTTGAAGAGATACAGACCGCCAATCCATTGCAGGGCGTCCTTGGTATTGGACGAGATGCGCAGTTCCTGCGTCATCTGCCTCAAGTAAGGCAGGCCGTCGGCAGTTTCCGCGGCGAACGGAATCAAGGCTGGTTGGCCCGGATAGTTGGGGCCCACGTCAGGGTGGCCGTTGAACACGCCGCCATAACCACCATCGACGTCGGCCCGGCTGTAGAACGTGGCGCGATCGTAGGCGGTGATCGAGTTGATCGTCACGTCACCCAGATCCCAGCGCAGGCGCGCGCTCGCGCCGGACGACGTGAGCGTCTGCGAATTCAGACCATCGGAGGGATAGCTGGAATAGTTGAAGCCATCGACCAGATCGTTGGTGCCCTTCTTGATGATGTTGGCACGGAAGGTTGTGGCATTGCCCTTGTAGTCACGCCCATGCACGTTGAACAGCGCGCTGAAGCCGCCGTTCTTGTAGGCGGCCTGAACGCGCGCCGCGCGGTCGGCATAGCCTTCCAGATTTTGCTCACCGGTCGGCAGCGGGTTGTGCACGCGGTCGTTGGCGGTTTGCGAGATGCCGGCCATGCGCACCTGCCAGTCGTCGTTCAAGGGCACGTTGATCATGGCCTCGAGGTTGACGGCGCTGTAGCGACCAAAGCCGAGCGAGGCGTATCCCTCCATGCGCTTGACCGGCTTGGCCGAGTCGAACTTCAGCACGCCCGCTGGCGAGTTGCGGCCAAACAGTGTTCCTTGCGGGCCGCGCAGCACTTCCACCTGCGCCACGTCGAACACCGGGAAGCCCTTGAGCATCGGGCTTTCCTGCACCACGTCGTCATAAATCAAGCCGACCGGCTGAGAGGCGTTCAAGTCGAAATCGGTGTTGCCCAAGCCGCGGACATAGAAGCGCGGGAACGAGCGACCGAAGTCGGATTCGATGTTCAGGCTGGGCACGCGCGCCGACAAGGCGCGGATGTCCTGACCGCTGGCGTTGTAGGTTTCCAGGTCCTCGGCCTTGATGGTCGAAATCGACATCGGCACGTCCTTCAAATTCTCGGTGCGCCGGCTCGCAGTCACGATGACAGCTTCGAGCTTGGTGAGATCCTTTTTGGCTTCTGCGGCAGAGGGGTCGGTAGCTTGCGCCCGCGCCACCTGCATGGGAAAAGCGGCAACTACAGCGAGCGCGAGCAAGCTTGGCCGGATGGATTTTCGAGTCATTTGCATTTAGTCCCCAGGGTTGGTTGGTTTCCACATCAGATCGACAGGTGCGCGAAGCGCAGAGGGTGCTGGTGACGCATGCGTGCGCAATTCGCTATCGCCAGACACCCTTGCCCTGCACTCCAGCCAAACGTTTGCGCGCAAACGTTTGGCATTTCGCTATTGCCACTGTAGCAATTCGCCGGGAAGACGGCCCCTGGTAAATCCCTGAGTGAGGGCCTGTGTTGTCAAAATGCCGCGCCCCAGGGCATGACGTGACAGCTGCGATACTGGAATTTTGAAACCAGGGATTTCCACCGTGCGCTTTATTACCGCCAACCTCAACGGCATCCGATCCGCCTCGACCAAAGGTTTTTTCGACTGGCTTCCTCAGCAAAATGCCGATGCGCTGGGCGTGCAGGAGGTGAAGGCTCAGGACGAGCATGTGGCCGGCACGTTCTGCAGCCCCGGCGATCTCAAGGGCCATTTCCACTACGCGCAGAAGAAGGGCTACTCGGGCGTGGGCCTCTACACCCGCGATGAGCCTAGCGACATCATCAGCGGTATCGGCGTACAGGAGTTCGACGACGAAGGCCGCTACATCGAAAAGCGGTTCGACAAACCGGGCCGCAAGCTCAGCCTGATCAGCTGCTACTTCCCCAGCGGCTCCAGTGGTGACGAACGCCAGCAGCTCAAGTTTCGGTTTCTTGATGCAATCTATCGGCATCTGATGCAGCTGAGGTCAGAGCGCGAGTTCATCCTGGTGGGCGACGTGAACATCGCGCACAAGGAAATCGACCTGAAGAACTGGAAGGGCAATCTGAAGAACAGCGGCTTCCTGCCCGAGGAACGTGACTGGATGACCCGGCTGCTGGGCGAAGGCGGCCTGGCCGACGTGTTCCGCAACCTGAACGACAAGCCCGAGCAATACACTTGGTGGAGCAATCGCGGCCAGGCGCGCGCAAAAAACGTGGGCTGGCGCCTGGACTACCACTTGGCGACGCCTGGCATCGCGGCGCTCGCCAAGCGCGAGAGCATCTACCTCGACCAGCGCTTCAGCGACCATGCGCCGCTGACGATCGATTACGACTTCAAGCTTTGAGGCGATCAATCCAAGGCCGGTGGTTGAGCTTTCCCGTCGAGGTTTCAGTGGCGGTCGGCGCGGGTGTCTGCCATGTGGTGTTCAACCGACCTTGGGCCTGTGGCGCCATGGGTCAGCGCGCGCGGCCATGAGCGGCCCCTCACAGCCTCTCCCCTTACCGGACTCCTCTAAGATGGGCTGAGCCGGTAGCTAGCACTCACCAAGGGTGCCTGCAGTACTTCATTCCGAATTGTCATCCAGCAATTTCCTTACCCGCATCAGCAATTCGTAGCCCATGACCCCATCACGCGTTCGAGAATGGGCCGTGCAGACACCAAGGTGCAAATGTGGTGACAGTATCCATGGCTCCAGCGCGCTTACTTTGGAGCGGCCGCGCGGAACCAGCGCTTCCTCCAGAACATGATCACCAACCCGATCAACATCAACCCGATGCCCACGAACCAGCGCACCCGCTCACGCGCCCTGGAACGCACTTCTCGCATGACGAATGCCTCCCCCTTGCGCATCTCGCCATAGGACTTGAGGAAGGACGAGATCTTGCGCACCGTCATGTCGTCCAGTGCAATTCCCTGCCAGCGACTCTGCGCTTCGCGCTCGTTGAGTTTCTCGATCTCGCGCCCGTAGCGCTGTGCATGCTCGTCGGCATCGCGCCATGCTTCCAACTCGAAGTCGCGCATATACGCCGAGCGCAACTCCGGAAAGATGAACTCCATGCCATCGATGAATGGTTGGTCGGCACGCGGCGCGATCATCAGCCACAGTCCGGAAAGCGCCAATACCAGGGCGAGTGCGATGAAGAGGGGCGCCCCCGCGGCCTTGAGTCTGCTCCTCGATCGCGTGCGCAGCGGTCTGAGCATCCCTGCCGCGGCAAGCGCGGCGCCGAACACGCACACCATCGCTGCGCCGGTGGGCAGGTCCCACGCGTAAGAGACCGCTAGACCGACGAGGCTGGCGAGGCTCCCAGCCGCCCAGCCGATGACCAGTTGTCGCCGCAGCGTTTCTGCGTAAAGCATGCCGATCGCTGCCGGTATGATGAGGAAGGAAAACACCAGCAGAACGCCCGCGAGCGCCACCGAGCTCGTGACTACCAGACCGAAACTCGCGTAGAAGAAGAAGTCCCACCCCCAGCTGACGGCACCCGAGGAAGCTGCGAACAACCTGCGGCGCACAAGCGCGTGCACCCCGCCGATCGCCGCATAGAGTGGCACGATGACCAGCAGATCGCTGCTGCCCACGGTGAGGATGCTGCCGGTGAGAATCTGCTTGATGTGTTCGGCACCTTGAGGCGCCCGGTCCACCAGCAGGAATACGGTCGCGGCCGCGACCACGTAAATCACGCCGATCAGTGCCTCCTGCGGAATTCGACCTGCCCATCGACGTGTAAATGCCAGCAGCAGTGCCGCGACTAGGGTGAAGGAAAACGAGTAGGCATAGCTAGCGCTTCCCTGCGCCGCGTGTCCCAACATGAAGGCCACGGTTGCGCCGAGCGCGGCGATTTGGGCCAGCGCCAGGTCGACGAAGACGATGTTGCGCGTGAGCACATGAATGCCGAAATAGGTATGGATCGCGACCAGGCACATTGCGACCAGGAAAGGCAGCCATAGCAGGGCGAGGGCATCTGCCACGAAAGATCTACCTTTGCTTGAGCGCTCTGGAGAGCGCCTCGACGTTGAAGTCGAAGAGCGCGAAGTAATCGGCAACCTCTGGAATCGCGCCCACGGATGCGGCCAGGACGACGATGCGGCCGCCCGCTTTGACGGCGAGGAAGTCCGGGTACTTGTCGGGCTCGAAGGGTTGCTTCACGATCAGTCTGATCTCCTTCTCGCGCATGGTTCGCAGCAGCTCGCCAAGGTGCGCGGGGCTGGGCGGAACGCCCGCCTTCTGCTCGATCGTGCCCGCGATGTTCAGGCGGAAGCGGCGCGCGAAATAGGCCCAACTGTTGTGATAGGCGAGGATTGGCTTGCCCTGCGCATTTGCCAGCGTTGCCTGCCATTCGCGCAACTTGGCGCCCAACTTGTCGAGAAAGGTAATGCGTCGCGCCTCGTAGTAGCCGGCATTGGCGGGATCGAGCCGTATCAAGGACTCGAGCACGGTGCCGGTGATGATTTCCGCGTTGGCTGGATCCAGCCAGTAATGGGGGTTGCCGCTGCCGTGCGCATGGCCACCCTGGTCGCCCACGGCCGTGCCGCGCAGTTCCAGCAGCGCTACCGCGAACGACGCATCGACGTATCCGGCCTTGCCGCGCTGGAGTGCGGGGTTGTTCGCCTGGCCCAGCAAGCGGTCGAGCCACAGGTCGTAGTCGAGGCCGACGCGCACGATCATGCGCGCGTCCTTGAGCCTTGCTAGGTCCTGCGGCCTGGCTTGGTAATCCTCCGCATCCATCGCCGGCGGCACGAGGCTCGTCACCTGGGCGCGCTCGCCCGCCACCGCCTCGACCAGGCTCTTCAGGTCCGTCGTGGTGGTGACCACGGCCAAGCGATCCGCCAGTGCGTCTGCGCAGAGCGGGAGCAGGGACAGAAAGAAAAGGGCCGCTCGCGCAGCCCTGGTCATATCGCTTCGGGCCCGGGTCAGGAGGGTGACTTCCACAGGCTCTTGGGCATAAGGCAGTGCACGTTCTTGTCGCCGTCCGCCACGCGACCGATGCGGCAGTCCATCGCGGCGCTGGCGAGCCCGTAGGCGTCCAGGCGGGCGATGCCCTTGCTCGTCTCGAGCAACTTGATCATCGCCATCGATGCGCCGTCCATGGCTTTGTTCAGATCAGCATCGCTAACGTGAGTGACATAGTAGTTCGCCGTTTCCTTGGTCGGGCGCTCCATGTCTTCCTTGAACCCGGCATCCTTGGGGTTCAAGCAGTGCACGCCCTTCTTGATGTTGACCACCTGTGAGACACGGCAGTCGGATACGTCCGCCATGAGTGTTGCCGCCTCGGCACTGGAAATCTTGCGCTGCGCCGAGAGGAACTTCACCGTCTGCTCCTTGGCCCCATCCCATGCCTTGTTGAGGTCTGCGTCCATGCCCATGGTGATCCAGGACTTCGCGGTCTCTATGCGCGGGAAATCGAGCTTCATGTCCTTGATGACGGTGACGGTGATATTGAGTTCCTTGTAGGCGGTCTCCAGGGCGGTGAGGTTAACCTCGCCGTTGCCCTGGGCGGCGTGCGAGTCGCCGCTCCACAGCAGCGCGCCGGGTACGAAGACGGGAACATAAAGCGTCGTGCCCGCGGTCAAATCGCGGATATCCATGTTGCCGGCATATTCGCCAGGGGGAACACTGCTGTAGCGGCCGGGTTCCTTGCGTGCAACACCGATGGTTCCGGGGAAAGGCTTGAGCGGGATGTAGATACCCGGCAGGAACTCGGTCACATTTCGTACCGTGTCGAGGTAGACGTACTTCACCTGCCCGTCCGTATATTCCTTGGGAAACTGTCCGAACATTCCCGGCACGTTGAAGTTGGTGGCATAGGCGCGCGGGATGATGCGATTGAGCGTGATCTTCAGCGTGTCGCCAGGCTCCGCGCCCTTCACGAAGATCGGCCCCGTCAAGGTGTGCGGACCGCGCCCAGGGTTGTCCGTGCGCAGTTTCTTGATCTCTTCGATCGTGCGTCCCGGCACAACTTGGTTGTGAGAGTGCATCATCGTCTCAAGCACTACCGTGTCGCCCGAATCGATGGTTAGTACGGGCGGTTGCGCATTGTCGAACCAACCCCACTGTGTTGTGTCCAGCGTGGCCGGTAGCAGGTGAACCTTGCCAGGGGTCTTGCTGGCGACAGTGACTGAAGATTCCGCCCCCGCGCCTCCAGCGATCAGGGTTGCGGTGAAGGCCAGCGTTGCGAGCGCGGTGATTCTCGTGAAGTTGCCTTGGGGCATCGGTATCTCCATTTGGGTGCGCGGCGAAAGAAAGAGGAATCAGACTTCAAACAACTCAAATGTTACATCTGTATCGGAACAGCGCTTACGTATTTTTGGTTTTGAGAAGAGCTCATTGTTCCGGACTGAGAAGCCGCAGGTCATACGTGCAGATATTTCTTTCTGCCAAAGCTGCTTGACCGGGTGCCGACCGCCAGATTCCCTACCCCCGTGACTGCAAAGCGCCAGATTGCCGACCTCTAGGCTAGAAACGATGACCACTCGTCGTGGGTGACTGCTTCGGAGCAAAGGGCCCCGACGCTGAGTGTCTGGTCTGGAATTTGTCGGGGGACCCCTTTGGGTCGCGCCGCGATGATCGTGAATGTCGACTGCAGTCGTTCAATGAGGAGCATCACCAAAGACTGCAATTGAGAACGCGTGCGAACTGGCAGTCACGGCCATCAGCGGGTGCTACCGACCGACCGGTTCAGGGGCTCCGAGTTGCGGGTTGCCCTGCCAGCAATCATCCCAAGGAACCGCTAGCCGGAGGACTGGATCGCACGCATCGGAGCGACCGTTGCCGCGCAAAAACGCAGGTACAGGGCCTGGGTAGACTGCCGCCATGGGCATCCGAGAACTCATTGCGCTGTCCATAGCGGCTTTCTGCGCTTGCGGGCCCTTGCTCCCACAGTCGCAACCTGCGGATGCGCGACGCATCGTCTGTAGCGGCGCCAGTAAAGACCATCGGCACCTTCGAGACCGAGTTCGATGCAATCTGGCAGGTCTTTCTGCGAGGCGACTACGCCCACGGGCTGGAATCCTTGGAACGTCTGCGCAAACGCAGCAGCGAACGCCTCGGACCGGCAGCGCCGATGACGTCGAAGATCCTTGGTGTTGAACCTCGCAACGGCCAAGAGTCTGGGCATCGCACTCCGGCAGTCGCTGTTGCTGCGTGCGGATGAGGTGATTCGTTGAAGAACGCTTGATAGAACCTTGCTTCTGTCGCAGCTGGCTGAGCCATGCCTCCCCCTAACTTGAGAAGAAGACCGACGCAGCCGTCAATTGACCACAGCCTCGACAGCGAGCAGTATTTACTTCCTCGCACTGGATCTTCACAACTCTAGGAGCACCCTATGCCGTACTCACGCAATACCTCTGTCGCCGTTTCGGCTGGCATCTTGGTCCTTGCTCTTGGCGGGGCTGCAGGTGTGGCACTCGCTGATGACAACGCCGGCGCAGCGGCTTCGAGCAAGACGTGGAAGCTACTTGAATCTGAGAAGTCATGGTTCCTTGCATACACGGCCAGTTCTTCGCCGGGTCCTGTGGATCAGTGGGAACGTATGCCCACATCATTCGTAATCGAGGGTTCTAAGTTGATATTCAATGGCGAACACCCCATGCATGGCCCCGTGACATATGAGGTAACCATTACCGACAAGGGGTACAACTGGGTCAGTGCATTCACCGGTCAAATCGTGATGCTCTACGACCCTGCAGATGCTGAGCACCCGTTCAAGGGGACGACGGGTGGCGGGTACACCTACATGCTCGTCCGCAGACATTAGCCGATGTATCGCTGACGCTCTTGCGCGATGGACCCCTGGGCATCGTGCAACGTCAGCCCCCAATCAGATTAGCGTTCTGGCATTTCGTGAATCTGAGCGCCCGACTGCATAGGGCAGCCGCCTCCGGTGTCAGTGCGCAGGAATCAATCCGCGAACCGTCCAAAAGGTGCTGACGGCACGACGCACCTAGTGATGTCGCCGCTGGAGTTCATGCAGCGGCTGGCGGCACCGATGACCCCTCCCCGCCATGTCATCGTCGTTCTGGCCGCTGAAGGGCAGCTATCGGGTATCGAATCACGCGACCTGTAGGACCGCACTGGGTCGTGGGCCGTCGACTGACTCGGCGCGATCAGCGACCGGTCTCGACCAGACTGCCGACGTTCACTGCGCAGCGCTGGCACGCAGCCACCACCCGGCGACACCAGACCTCGCTGCGCTCGCCAAGCGCGAGAGCATCTACCTCGATCAGAGCAAGGCGTTCGGAGCCTGGCGCAAGGTTTGGATGATGTGCTCGAGACGACTGCGCTGATCCGAAGTGATGCGCGCCTCGTGCAGCAGTGGCGCCAGGCATTCGGATGGCCGGGTCGGTCCGGAACGGCCCGGTCCGCCGCCTTCCAACGCGCTCTTCAATGCGCGCAGTTTCAAGTTGCGTCGGGCGGCCTGCTGCTCGGGCGTGGCAGGCATGTCGAGTGCGGCTTCGAGTTGCAGCAGCAGATCATCGACGGCATCAGCGTTCAAGGTGGCATCTGCCTGCCCTGCCCAACGGCGAGCCAGCGCCTGCTCCCATGGTGTCGGCAAGGCCTCGACCGCGGCCCAACGCTGCGTCAAGTCATCATCGGCGCAGGAGCCGGTCTCGCGCTCTTGGCATAGGGCCAGCTTGGCCGCCAGCGCGTCACATTGCAGCAGCCAGCGCTCACCGGCTATTCTGTCGAGACGGCGCTGCAAGGCCGCGCGCGCATCGCGATAGCGCGACTCGATGCCTTGCGCTGACGCGCGCGGCAATTCGCCGGCATCACGCCAAGCCCGCTCAACCTCTTGCAGGCCACGTTGCAGGCTTTGCGCCGGCGCTTCGGTGACGAGCTTGTTCAATTGTTCAAGCAGCGCTTCATGCGCTTGCAAACTGGCGGCGAACTCGGCGTCGCGCGCGTTGAAGGCAGCCTCGCGCTGAGCAAAAACGGCGTCGGTGGCGGCCTTGAAGCGCTTCCACAAGGTGGCCTCGGCCGGACGCGACAGCGGCAGAGAGCGTGCATGCTGCTGCCATTGCGTCTGCAAGTCGCGCACCCTGGGCACCACGTCGCGCGCTTGCGGATTGTGCGAGACCTCCTGCAGGATCGCTTCGGCACGCAAGATCAATTGCTCGCGCTGGCCTTCGGCGGCGTGCCTTGCCTGCTGCAGCGGCGCTTCGATGCGATCGAGCGTGGCCTGCAAGCGCTGCTGCAGCCCGGCGCGCGAGCGACTTGGCACGGTGTGCTCGAGCGGCCCGAGCTGACGCCAATCGAGCTGGAACTTGGCCAGCACGCGAACGCGCTCTTTCAGCAGTGCGGTTTGATCGACGTCTTCATCGCTTGCCGCGGCAAGCTCGGGCAAGCCATCCAATCCATCCAGCAAGGCTTCACGCGCCTGCAGATTGGCTTGGCGAGCCGCATCCAGCTCGGCTTGATGCGCAGCCACCGGCTGGTAAGCCAGCTGCAGCGCGGCATCAAAGCGTTGCCACAAGGCATGGTTACCAGTCACCGCCTGGTCAAACAATTTCCAGCGCTGGCGCAATGTCTGAATGGTTTGACGATGGGTCTGAATATGCAGCTTGGGCGCGCGTCGGCCTGATGTCACTTCTTCCGCGATCTCAGCGGCCGGTTCGACCTCGTCGGCAGTCTTGGGCGCAGCTGGAGACTCGAGCGAAGTGTCCGGCTGTTCTTGATTTTCAATCGGTGGCACCGGCGCGGCGACGCCTGTTGCCGCCATCGTCTGACGCGCCAGTTCTTCGGCCTCGGCAATCAAGGCATCGAGCGCTTGAGCCCCGCTCCATTTTTCCCAGGCGCGCAAGCGCTCGCGTTCGGACTGCAAGCCTTGCAGGCGCGAACGCAGCGTCTCGTCAAGCGCCGCGCCGTGCAGCGCCTTCAATGCGAGGTCGATGGTTTCCAGGTGCTTGCGCATCTCGCTCAGCTGACCATCAACGACAGCGGCTTCGGCAGCGCCGAGCAGGTCGGCAATGCCTTGCTGCTGTTCTGGCGTGGCTTGCCTGGCTGCGCGTCGATCATTCGCAGCAGCTTCGTGGTTGACAGCACGTACCGGCTTGACCGCCGCTGGCTTGCGCTCGGGTTTGGGCGCCTGCGCTTTCTGCCATTCATCGAAGCGCTGCTCAAGCAAGCGCTTCAGCTCGCCGTCTGCCATCGCGGGCAATGCCTGCCAGCGCTCAGTCGGGCTGACTGACTCAACGACAGGCGCCGCTGGTGCAATGTCAGCATCGCTTGCCGGCGCCTCCAGCGCGACCTCGACCGCAGAGGCCTCGTCAAGCGCATGCGACGCCGGTGTGGACTGCTCGGCAAGCTCAAGCGACTGCAAGCAGTTCAAACGTTCGGCCAGCAATGTGGCCGTCTGCAAGGCCGCGGCCATTAGACGCAGCTGCGCCGCACATGCCAGCACATCCGGGCATGCGTCCGAGAGCGACTGCAAATGCTGACGCGCCGTGGTGAGCCAAGTGTCAAACTCGTCGGCGGTGCTGGCGCTGGCCGCCTGGAGCAGCGCCTGCTGCGCCTCGGCCAGCGCTTGCGCGGCTTGCTGGTTCCAGCCGCGTATGCGCTGCTCCAGCGCGGCGCGTTCGCGCAGCGTGCTGTTGAGTTTGCTGCTCAAGGTCGTGAATCGACTGATCTGCGTGGCCGTCAGCAGTGTGGCGTCCAAATCCTGCCAGGCGCGATCGAGCGCGACCAGGTGATTGATCGGGAACTGCGCCGCGCCGTCCAGCGCCACGGCTTGGTCGATCAACGCATCGGCGCTGGTGCGCGATACGCGCTGAGTAACGGCAGCGTCGAGCCGGCGCCTGGCGACCTGATGGACGCGCCGGTCGTGGCTGCGAAAGTCGTGCTCGACCTGCTTCAGCGCCGATTCCGAACTCAAGGCTTCGACAGCTGCCAGTTTGATCTCGGTCAGCGGCGACTCCGCCGCAACGCGCAGCAGTGCGGCGTCATCACCGAGAGCGGACTGCAAGATCGGCGTCCAGTGCGCCAGCGCCAGCGCCTTGGCTTCATCGCGGCTGCGCGCCTTCGCCGCAGCAGCGAGGGTCGGGTCGGGCGCAGCGTTCTTGGCGCCTGATTTTGAAGCGTTCGTCCCTGCAACTTCTGACGCACGATTGCCGCGAGATTTCTTGAAAAGCCAGCTCAGCATGGGATCGCAGTCAAAGACCGCCGGGTGAGGTTGGAGGAAGGGCGCAGGCAGATTGCCGACACCCTCGCGCGAGGTAGCCAGTGCAGGCAGTGTAGATGGCGGCCACAATCTGGCCATGCCATGGGCTCAAGCCGCGCCTGTGCTTCCAAATTGCGGCTACTACCCGAGCTGCCGCGCATGAAAGCGCAAGTGTTGTTCGACAAAACTGGCGATGAAGAAATAGCTGTGGTCATAGCCTGGCTCGCGCCTGAGGTCCAGCGCTTGACCGACCGCGGCACAGGCCGCTTCGAATCGCTCCGGCTTGAGCTGGCTCCTCAGAAACTGGTCGCCCAATCCCTGGTGAACCAGGATGCCACCCGGATAGGGGGGCCGGGTTTGTGTTTGCATCAGCTCGCTCGCATCATGCGCGGCCCAAGCGTTGCTATCTTCACCGAGATACCCGTCGAATGCGTTCTGCCCCCAGGGACATTGCGTGGGCGCTGCGACCGGTGCAAATGCCGACAGCGAGGCAAACACGCCGGGATGGCGCAGCGCCAGCGTGAGCGCGCCATGGCCTCCCATCGAGTGGCCGAAGATGCCGGTCCGCTTGGCGTCCAGCCGGTACTCGGCGTGCACCAAGGGCAGCAGTTCTTGCAGCAAATAGCTCTCCATGCGCCAGTGGCTCGACCAGGGCTCGGCCGTGGCGTCGAGATAGAAACCCGCGCCCACGCCAAAGTCCCAGGAGTCGGCCTCGCCTTCCAGGTTGGCGCCGCGCGGGCTGGTGTCGGGCGTCAGCAAGGCCAGTCCCAACTCGGCAGCCACGCGCTGCGCTCCGGCCTTGATGGCAAATGTTTCCTCGGTGCAGGTCAGTCCGGCCAGGAACATCAGCAGGGGCACGGGGGCCGAATTCGCGTCCAGCGCCTGGGGTGGCAGGTAGAGACCGAAACGCATCGGCAGCCCGATTTCGCGCGAGTCATGGCGATAGAAGCGCTGCACACCGCCGAAGCAGCTGTGCTCAGTCAGCAACTTCGGGGGGGTGAAAGGAGCGGCGCTCAAAATATCACCACCGAACGGATCGATTCACCGCGCTTCATCAAGTCGAAGCCTTCGTTGATGCGTTCCAGCGGCAGCTTGTGCGTGATCAGGTCGTCAATATTGAGCTTGCCGTCCATGTACCAGTCGACAATCCTGGGCACGTCGGTGCGGCCGCGCGCGCCGCCGAACGCCGAGCCTTCCCACTTGCGGCCGGTCACGAGCTGGAAAGGCCGCGTGCTGATCTCGGCGCCGGCCTCGGCCACGCCGATGATGATGCTGCGGCCCCAGCCCTTGTGCGTGCACTCGAGCGCCTGGCGCATCACTTGCGTGTTGCCTATGCACTCAAAGCTGTAGTCGGCGCCGCCATCGGTTAGCTGAACAATGGCATCGACGACGTTGTCGACTTCCTTCGGGTTGATGAAGTGCGTCATGCCGAACTTGCGCGCCATCGCCTGACGATCAGGGTTGATGTCGACACCGATGATCTTGTCCGCGCCCACCATCTTGGCGCCCTGGATCACGTTCAGGCCGATGCCGCCCAGGCCGAACACCGCCACATTGGCGCCCGCCTCGACCTTGGCCGTGAACAGCACCGCGCCGACGCCGGTGGTGACGCCGCAGCCGATGTAGCAGACCTTGTCGAAGGGCGCGTCGGGCCGGATCTTGGCCAAGGCGATGCCGGGCACGACCACATGGTTGGCGAAGGTCGACGTGCCCATGTAGTGGAACAGCGGCTTGCCGCCGATCGAGAAACGCGAAGTGCCGTCGGGCATCAAGCCCTTGCCCTGGGTCGTGCGTATCGCCTGGCACAAATTGGTCTTGCGGCTCAGGCAGAACTTGCACTGCCGGCACTCGGGCGTGTAGAGCGGAATCACATGGTCGCCGGGCTTGAGCCAAGGCACACCCGCACCCACCTCGAGCACCACGCCAGCGCCCTCGTGTCCGAGGATGGCCGGGAAGATGCCTTCGGGATCGGCGCCAGACAGCGTGTAGTAGTCGGTGTGGCAAATGCCTGTGGCCTTGATCTCGACCAGCACCTCGCCCTCGCGCGGCCCGTCCAGATCGACCTCTTCGATCGTCAGTGGCGATCCGGCCTTCCAGGCCACGGCGGCGCGCGTTTTCATGCTTTGCTCCATTCACTTCGATGCCGAGATTTTCTCATGGCGCGTGGCAGGGATTTACCCGCTTGAGGTTGGCGGCCATTGGCCGCAGCATTGGTGTCTGATCTGCAAAACGGAAAGACCATGCCTCAACTGAAAGCACGTCCCTGGGTCGCCGCGGCGGTCGAAACCCATATACAAGCCATCGCCCAAGCCGCAGCGGCGCTCGACAGCGACGCGCTCGATCATGAAATCGCCCGCCTCGTGGCAGAGAACCATCGCATCCACGATGTTGAGGGCATCAACCTGAACCCGGCATCGAATCTGATGAACCCGCGTGCCGAGGCCTTGATGGCATCCGGCCTGGGGCCGCGCGCCTCGCTCGGTTATCCGGGCGACAAATACGAGGTCGGGCTGGAGGCGATCGAGCGTATCGAAGTGATCGCCGCCGAGCTCGCGGCGCAGGTCTTCCAGGCCCGCTTTGCCGAGGTGCGCGTGGGCTCGGGCGCGCTCGCCAATCTCTATGTCTTCATGGCCTGCTGCAAGCCGGGCGACGTGATCATCGCGCCGCCGGGCGAGATCGGCGGTCATGTCACCCACCACGCTCTAGGCGCGGCCGGGCTTTACGGCTTGCGCACGGTGGCCGCGCCGGTGCAGGCCGACGGCTATAGCGTCGACGTGGCGGCGCTGGCGCAGCTGGCGCGCGAGACGCGCCCGCGTCTGATTACCTTGGGTGGCAGCCTGAATCTGTTCGCGCATCCGGTCGCGCAGGTACGCGAGATCGCCGACGCGGTCGGCGCCACGCTGATGTTCGACGCGGCGCACTTGAGCGGCATGGTGGCCGGCCGCACCTGGGCCAATCCGCTCACCGAGGGCGCGCATGTGATGACCATGAGCACCTACAAAAGCCTGGGCGGCCCGCCGGGCGGCCTGATCGTCAGCAACGATGCTGGAATCGCCGAGCGACTCGACGCGATCGCCTATCCGGGCCTGACCGCCAATTTCGACGCGGGCAAGACCGCAGCGTTGGCGCTCGGTCTGCTCGACTGGAAAGAACATGGCGTCGACTACGGCTTGGCCATGCAGGCAACGGCGCGCGCGCTCGCCAAGGGACTCGCCGACCTGGGCCTGCCGGTGTTCGCACGCGAGCGCGGCGGCACCGATTCGCACCAGTTCGCCATTGAGGCCGGCAACTGGGGTGGCGGTCAGGCGGCAGCCAAGCGTCTGGCGCTCTCGCGCTTGCTCAGTTGCGGCATCGGTCTGCCTTTAGCTCGGGTGCCAGCGGTCGATGGTGATGTGAACGGCCTGCGTCTGGGGGTGCCCGAGATCGTGCGGCTGGGCATGGGTCCCGCCGACATGCCCGCGCTGGCGCAGTTGATTGCTGGCGCGCTGACTTCAGACGCTGCAGCGCAAGACCTGGCCCCCGAGGTCAGCGTTTTCCGCAAGCAGTTCAAAGGGCTGCGCTATGTGCGCGCCTGATCGGCAATGAACGCGCTTATGCTGCACGCATGTCACCGGAGATATCCATCATGAAAACCAGTTTCGCGCTGCTGCTTGCCATGGCGTCGGCTGCCGTATCGGCGCAGGGCACCGACTTGCAGCGCTGCCGCGGCATCGCTGACGACCATGCGCGCCTGACCTGCTATGACGCATTGGCTGCGGGCGATTCTGCGCAGTCAGCGCTTGCCGCCAAGTCGGGCGCCACTTTTGGTTTGGATACGCAGCTGCGCAAGACCGAACCGGATGCCATCGAGAGCCAGCTGACGGGTCTGGTGGAAGGCTGGGGTCCAAGAGGCCTGTTCAAGCTTGCCAACGGCCAAGTCTGGCAAGTGATCGACGGCAGTTCTGCGGTGCTCTACCTGAAAGACCCCAAGGTGAAAATCAGGCGTGGCGCCATGGGTACTTTCGTGCTGGAACTCGATGGCACGAACGAGACGGCGCGCGTGAATCGCCTGCGCTGATCAGACCTTCTTTGTCGCCAGCGCCGCTTCGAGCGCATCGACAAACATCTTGGCCACGTCGAACCCGGTCTGGTCGGTGATTTCCTGAAAGCAGGTCGGGCTGGTGACGTTGATTTCGGTGAGGCAGTCGCCGATCACGTCCAGGCCGATCAACAGCAGGCCGCGCGCGTTGAGTATCGGCCCCAGCGCTGCGGCGATCTGTTGATCGCGTGCGCTCAAGGCCTGCGCTACACCTTTGCCGCCGACGGCCAGATTGCCGCGCACCTCGGTGCCCTGCGGAATGCGCGCCAGACAATACGGGACCGCTACGCCGCCGATCACCAGCAGGCGTTTGTCGCCGTCCTTGATGGCTGGCAGAAACTTCTGCACCATCACCGTCTGCACGCCACCGCGGTTCAGCGTCTCGGTGATCACGCCCAGGTTCAGGCCATCTTCGCGCACGCGGAAGATGCCGGTGCCTCCCATGCCGTCGAGCGGCTTGAGGATGATGTCGCGGTGTTGTGAGTGAAATGCCTTGATTTGCGCGGCCTCGCGCGTCACCAAGGTCGGGCCGATGAATTGCGGAAACTCCAGGATCGCCAACTTTTCAGGATGGTCGCGCAAGGATCTGGGCTTGTTGAAGACGCGTGCGCCTTCGCGTTCGGCCACTTCGAGCAGATGTGTGGCGTAGAAGAACTCGCTGTCGAACGGCGGATCCTTGCGCATCAGCACGGCATCGCTATCCGCCAGGGGCAGGTCTGAAGTGCTGACGGTTTCGAACCAGTCGTGCGCATCGCCGGTGAGGCGAATCTCACGCGTCTGCGCGCGCACCGGGCCGCCGCTGTCCCAGCGCATCAGGCGCGGCTCGGTGGCCAGCAGCTTGTGACCGCGTTTGGCGGCCTCGCGCATCATGGCAAAGGTGGTGTCCTTGTAGGTCTGGAACGATTCCAGCGGGTCGGCAACGAATAGCAGCTTCATGGCAGGTTTTGGTTCGATGTTTCGATGGAGGAATGCATCAGCGATGCCGGTAGTGTTGCACCAACAGCGCCAGCGCGCCGGCGACCACGCCCCAGAAGGCCGAGCCTATGCCGGCCAGCGAGATGCCCGACAGGGTGACGAGAAAAGTCAGCGCGGCGGCGTCGCGGTGCGCTTCCGTTTTCAGCGCAGTGGCCAGCGCGCTGGCGATTGTGCCCAACAGCGCCAGACCGGCCACGGCGGCAACCAGCTCATGCGGAAACGCGGCGAGCAGTCCGACGATGGCGCCGCCGGCCAATCCCAGCGCGATATACAGCAAGCCTGCCATGACCGACGCCATATAGCGCTTGGCGGGGTCGGCATGCGCCTCGCGGCCCATGCAGATTGCCGCGGTGATGGCCGCCAGATTCAAAGCGTAAGCGCCAAAGGGCGCCAGCAGCAGGCTGGTCAATCCGGTGACGGTGATGGTGGGCGAGACCGGTATCTGGTAACCCGAGGCGCGCTGCGCGGCCACGCCGGGCAGGTTCTGCGAAGCCATGGTGACGAGAAACAGCGGCAAGGCCACACCCATCAGCGCCGCCAGACTGAAGCTGGGCGTGGTCCACACCGGTTGCGCCCAGGCCCAGTCGACGTCGCCCAATGCCAGCCTGCCTTGCAGCGCTGCCACCGCGATGCCGGCGCCGAGCACGCCGGGCACTGCATAACGCCCCCACCAGCGACGCCCGACTAGAAAGGCCAAGGCCATTGTCAGCACCAGCAGCGGCGCCGACTTGACGCTGACAACCGCGTCCAGACCAAAGCGCGCCAGCACACCGGCCAGCAACGCCGAGGCCACGGCCAGCGGAATGCGGTCCATGACGCGTTCGAACCAACGTGTCGCACCTGCGAGCGTGATCAGCGCGGCGCACACCAGAAAGGCGCCGATCGCCTCGGGCATGCTGACACCGCTGACGCCGGCCAGCAGCGCGGCGCCGGGCGTGGACCAGGCGGTCAGCACCGGTTGCCGGTACCACAGCGACAGGCCCAGGCTCGTGAGCCCCATGCCCAAGCCGAGTGCCCAGATCCAGGAACTTGTCTGTGCGGCGCTCGCGCCCAGTGCATGTGCCGCCTGGAACACGATCGCCACCGAACTGGTAAAGCCCACCAGCACGGCAACAAAGCCCGCCACGATGGCAGGACCTGAGATATCGTTGAGCAAGCGACGCATGGCGGCAGCATAGCGGCTGGCGGCGAGGGCCCGATTTCGAAAGGACATGTCGATGTGCAGATTTCTGGCCTATCTGGGCGAGCCGACCTATCTCGAAGACCTGGTGTGCAAGCCCAGGCATTCGCTGGTGCGGCAGAGCCTGCGTGCGGTGGAGGCCAAGTCGGTCACGAATGGCGACGGTTTCGGTGTGGGCTGGTACAGCGAGCGCGAATCGCCCGGTGTCTATCGCGAGGTGATGCCGGCTTGGTCGGACGAGAACCTCTTGTCGCTGTGCGCCAATGTGCGATCGAATCTGTTCTTCGCCCATGTGCGCGCGGCCACCGGCGGCGGCATTGCGCGCCAGAACTGCCACCCGTTTTGCTACGGGCCTTATCTGTTCATCCACAACGGCCAGATCGGCGGTTATGCCGAGTTGCGCCGCGCGATGGAGGCCCTGCTGCCCGATCATTTGTACGAACAACGGCGCGGCGCGACCGACTCCGAGCTGCTGTTCTTGCTGTGCATTGCGCGTATCGAACAGGGCTGCCCGGTGGTCGAGGCGGTCACCGAGGTGCTGGCGCAAACCAATGAGGCGATGCGCATCAAGGGTATCGCCGAGCCGTTACGCTTCTCGGCGGCATTCGCCGACGGACGCCAGATCTGGGCGTTTCGCTATGCCAGCGACGATGCAGCACCGACGCTCTATCAAAAACCCCAGCACGGCGGCTGGGCCTTGGCATCCGAGCCGCTGGGCGACGATGCCGAGGCGTGGACTCCGATCGCCCAAGGCCAGCTGATTCATCTGCACGATGGCGTGCAAGAGGCGCGCGCCATCGGAATTTAGTCCGCTTGCATCTGTTCAGTTGGGGGCAGAGCTTTCGGCCGCTGCGCGGGTCTCAGGGACTGCCCCCAAGCCGTCACATTTCGACCTTGGATCCCAGCTCGACGATGCGATTCGTGGGCAGGTGCAGAAAATCGGCGGCAGCCGCAGCGTTGCGGTGCATGCTGGCAAACAGCTTTTCGCGCCACAAGGCCATGCCGCTGCCCATGGTGGGGATGACGATGTCGCGCGACAGGAAGTAGCTGGTCTCCATCTCGTCGATATCGAGGCCGCGGCGCGCCGCCAGCATCTTCAGCGCCTCGGGCACGTCGGGCTCGTTCTTGAAGCCGAAGTGCAGGCTGACCTGCCAGCAGTTGTGTCCCAGGCTCTCCACCTGCAGGCGGTTGTCGAAGCCCACCCATGGCACCTCATGGTGCTTGACGGTCACGAACAGATTGCGCTCATGCAGCACCTTGTTGTGCTTCAGGTTGTGCAGCAAGGCGTTCGGCGCCGCTTCCACTTCAGCCGTCAGGAAGACCGCGGTGCCCGACACGCGAACCGGGGGGCTGACGAACACCGCCTCCAAGAAACTCTTCAGATCGATAGAGTCTTCGCGCAGCTTCGCGCTCAACAAGCTGCGGCCCTGCTTCCAGGTCAGCATCAGCGTGAACATGCCGATGCCTATCATCAAGGGGAACCAGCCGCCGGCCATCAGCTTCAAGAGGTTCGAGCCCAGGAAAGTGAGGTCGATGACAAGGAAGAAACCGGTAGCGGCAATGCTCAACGGCAAGGAGTATTTCCAGCCGAAGCGCACCACAAAGAAGGTCATCACCGTGGTGATGGTCATGTCTATCGTCACCGCCACGCCGTAGGCACCCGCCAGTTTGGAAGACGAACCGAACAGCACCACGGCCATCACGACAAAGACAAACAGACCCCAGTTGATGAAGGGTACGTAGATCTGGCCGATGTCGCGCACCGAGGTGTGGACGATGCGCATGCGCGGCAACAGACCCAGCTGCACCGCCTGCTTGGTGACCGAATAGGCGGCCGTGATCAACGCTTGCGAAGCCACGATGGCAGCCATGGTGGCGAGCAGAAAGAGCGGTATCTCGGCCCACTTGGGCGCCAGCAGGAAGAACGGATTCTGTACGGCCTCGGGACGCTGCAACAGCATCGCGCCCTGACCGAAGTAGTTGATCACCAAGGCCGGCATGACGATGGCATACCACGCGATACGGATCGGTTGCTTGCCGAAATGGCCCAGGTCCGCATAGAGCGCTTCGCCGCCGGTCACCACCAGCACCACCGCGCCGAGTGCCACAAAGGCGACCAGCTTGTGCGCCATCACGAACGCGACCGCATAGGCCGGATTGACGGCCACCAGCACATGCGGGTTCTCCAAGATATGCGGCAAACCCAATACTGTCAGGCTGGCGAACCAGACCAGCATGACAGGCCCGAAGGCCCGGCCGATGCCGCCGGTGCCAAAACGCTGCACCGTGAACAAGCCGGCCAGCACCAGCAGAGTCAAGGGCAGGATCAGCTGGTCGTATTGCGGCATGTAGACGTCGATGCCCTCCACGGCGCCCAGCACCGTCATGGCTGGCGTGATGACCGCATCGCCGAAAAAGATGGCGGTGCCGAACAAGCCCACCAGCATCAGCACGCGGCGCAACCGCGGCTGCAACGCGACCGCATTGGTCGCCAGCGCCAGCATGGCGATCAAGCCGCCCTCGCCGTTGTTGTCAGCACGCAGTATCAGCAGCACATACTTGATCGAGACGATGATGGTCATCGTCCAGAAGATCAGCGACAGCACCCCGAGGATGTTGTCGGGTGTGGTCGCCACATGGCCGCCATGAAAGACTTCCTTGAGCGCGTAAAGCGGGCTGGTGCCTATGTCGCCATAGACGACGCCCAAGGCACCCAAGGTCAAGGCCGCCATTGCGGAGGGCGAGCGGCGGTTGGGGGAAGCTGAACTCACAAATACGGGGCCAAGGCTGGGCAAGACCGGGAGGCTGAAAAGCGGCTATTGTGCGCTCGGCAGAGTGAGACTCACAACAAGCTGTTGCGAGCGGTGTTGCGATGCGACAAGTGTGGCGGGCTGGAGTGAACCAGGCCGGCCCTTGCTGTGTTATTGATCCTGTCGCGGGGCGCCGACAAGACCCCTAGGCTTCCGGGGCAGTGAACGCGAGCAGGGCGTCGGCGCAGGCTGTGTCCAGAGTCACGAAGACCGCGCCTATCCTGAAGCCTTCGTCACCACAGTAGGACGAGTAGATGGTCTTGATCTGCGCGCTCACGGGCACGCTGCGCTCACTCAGCGGCAGCTCGAAACTGATCTGGCAACGCGTGCCCGGAGCAACCGGCCGGCCAAAATGGAACGACAGACCTTCGATGCTGACTTCAGCGGTCGTCGCCCGCTGCGGCTCACGGCCAGGCAGAACGAGCGCCGCCGTGCAACGCAGTCCCCTGCGTCGATTACTGCGTCGATTCGACTCATTCTCAAATGGCGGCGTCGGCATCTCTTCGTTCCTGGACCAGCGGCTGCGGGCAGCCTCGGGCGCCACGCCAGGGCGTGGGTCGGATAGTGCAAGTGTAGCGAGCCTCGGCGTCATTGCACATCATGCGAGCGGCGAGTCCTGGCAAGACCTGGCCCTTTCGCTCAAATACGGCTCAAGCGGATTGCTTGAGGCAATACTGAACAAGTCGCCAGCGCGTGCCGCATCCGCTCAGCGGTCCGTTTGAACAGACAGTTCAGCCGACTTGGTTTTTCATATTCTTGAATACATTGACCGCGAAGAGCGCGACCGATGCGCCGACGACAACAGAGGCGCCGCCCACGACGGGCTCGAGCGATTCGTTGCCGCGCAGCAAAAGGGTAAGCGTCACCATCAGGAACGGCAAGCCGAGGTTGTGAAGCCAGAACTGAATTCTGGCGAGAGGCGAGCGCGCCATCTCAGGAAACTGGCGGTATATCAGTCCGATCAAAGTCAGCGATGCCCAGCCAAGCAGATTGATGTGCGCGTGAACCGGGTGCAATGAATGGTCGCCCGAGGCCCCCATATAGATGCCCAAGCTCACGCCGACCACCAGATAGACGACGGCGACTTTGATCCAGACAATTCCAGGGTCAGTATTCATCTCACACTCCGTTGAATAGTCGGGCGATCGAGAGCCCGGTTCATTTGTATGGGGAGAGAGTTCCGCCACAGTACGGAGGAAGCTGCCTGTCGATCAACACAGCGCAGCAGATTTGACTCTTGATGTTCGTCAAGCCCATTGGGGGAAACCCGCTTCGATGTGCCAATCCGAAGTACGAAGTGCTTGCCATCGATACCAATGGCTGCGGCTTTGGTGTCGCTGTGATCAACGCGGCTTCTGGAAGCCGCCGTCGACCCAGGCGCTGGCGCTGGTCGAGTTGAACCTGAAGTCAGGCGCGACGCGCACGCGTGCCAGCTCGGCGCCGCCCTCGATC
>Ga0315270_10000451_pt1 | contig 22689 bp, 24 predicted proteins | sample C1_bottom_MG_FD_204932 | JGI IMG/M metagenome (GOLD analysis project Ga0315270, IMG submission 204932) | Sediment microbial communities from Yellowstone Lake, YNP, Wyoming, USA - C1_bottom | ecosystem: Environmental > Aquatic > Freshwater > Lake > Sediment | place: USA: Wyoming | collected...
CGCCTCGAACACGGCGGCGCAAGCTGCACCGACATCGTGGCTGAGAACCAGGCGCGCCGGTAGGGGATGAACCAGGTAGTGCTGCTCGATGAAAGCCAGCAGGCCCTCCTCCGCCTTGCATTCCGCCGTACCGCGCGGGAAATGGGCATGATCGCCGAGATGCAGGCCGCCGCGCACCATGGCGAGATTGACGCAGAAGCCGGCTTCTGTCGCGACGGCGGCGAGAATATCGGCATCCTCTGCGCCCGTGCTGCTGACATATTGACGATGCAGAACTGCCTGTAGTGCGCGCACCTGGTCGCGCAGCATGGTCGCCTCCTCGAAGCGCAGTGTCTCCGCAGCCGTCTGCATGGCGGCGGACAAACCCTCGATCACCTCGCTGTGCCGACCACGCAGAAACAGGGTCGCCAAGCGCACATCGGCGGCATAGTCCTCAGCCGAGATCAGGCCGACGCAGGGCGCCTTGCAGCGCCGGATCTGGTGCAGCAGGCAGGGCCGCGAGCGATGGGCGAACACGGCGTTCTCGCAGGTGCGCAGGAGGAAGGTTTTCTGCAACAACTGAATGCTCTCGCGCACCGCCATGCTGTTCGGGTAAGGGCCGAAGTAATGCGATTTCTTGTCGAAACCGCCGCGATGGAAAGCCAGCCGCGGGAAGGCATGGTTGGTCAGTACGATGTAGGGGTAGGATTTGTCGTCGCGGAAAAGAATGTTGTACTTCGGCGCCAGCCGCTTGATCAAAGTGTTCTCTAGTATCAAGGCCTCGGCTTCAGAGCGCGTCGCGGTGATATCGACTTGCGCCACCTGGGTCAGCATCAAGGCGATGCGCGGACTCTGTGCGGTTCTTTGGAAGTAGGAGCTGACGCGCTTCTTGAGATTTTTTGCCTTGCCGATATAGAGAACTTCCCCGTCTTTGTCGAGCATGCGGTAGACGCCAGGATCAACCGGCAGTGTCGCCAGCATCGGCCCGGCATCGAAGGGTTCAGGCAAGTCGCTCAAGCTCGGCTCGTATCGTCGTAAACACCTCGGCAAAACTCTCGGCAGTGAGCCGCCGCGTCTGCGTGTTATAGCGGCTGCAATGGTAGCTATCGATCAGAATTTTCCCGTTTTCCAGGACATGACGGGCGCCGTGCGCAAAGACACGGGCGCTTTGCTTCATGCCCTGCGCCAGCAACACCGCTTTGTGAGCAACCCCGCCCAGCGCCAGGATTACCTGCAACTCGGGCGAACCCCGCAACTCCTCGGCCAGATACCGGTTGCAGGCGTGGATTTCGGTGGACTCCGGCTTGTTTTGCGGCGGCAGGCATTTGACGGCATTGGTGATGCGGCAGTCGATCAGCGCCAGTCCATCGTCGGCAGCCACAGACACCGCGCGGTTGGCAAAGCCGAAACGGTGCAGCGTCTGGTACAGCAGAATGCCGGCATGGTCGCCGGTAAACGGGCGACCGCTACGATTCGCGCCATGCATGCCGGGCGCCAGCCCGACGATCAGGAAACGCGCCCGAGGGTCGCCGAATGGCGCGACCGGACGGGCATGGTAGGCGGGATGCTGCTGCCGCACATCGCGCAGAAAACCAGCCAGCCGGGGACAAACCACGCAGGAATTCAACTTTGCCGAATCAGATTGCATAAGATAGCTGGTGTGCGCCATAGTCTAAAGGGTAGGATTCTGGCTTTAACCAATGCGCCTTGTCCAGCAATGTCGGGAAAACACTGGGATATTTTCTGCACCGTCGTCGATAATTTCGGCGACATCGGCGTCTGCTGGCGTCTGGCGCGGCAGTTGGCGAGCGAGCACGGCCTGACGGTGCGGCTATGGGTGGATGACCTGGACAGCTTTCATCACCTGTGCCCGCAGATTGACCCCCAGCGCGACGCCCAGACGCGCCGAGGGGTCGAGGTGCGGCGCTGGGCCACGCCGTTTCCGCCGCTGTCGGCGGAAGATACCGCCGATGTGGTGATCGAAGCCTTTGCCTGCGATCCGCCCGAGAGCTATCTCGCGGCGATGGCGGCCAGCACTGAAAAACCCGTTTGGATCAATCTCGACTATTTGAGCGCGGAGAACTGGATAGTCGGCAGCCATGGACTGGCTTCTCCACATCCGCCCTTGAGCAAGTACTTTTTCTTCCCCGGCTTCGTCGCCGGCAGCGGCGGCCTGCTGCGCGAGGCGTCACTAATGCGGCAACGCCGTGACTGGCTGGCTGATCCCGAGGCCGGCTGGCAACAACTCGGCCTGCCGCCAGCCAGACCGGGGGAGACCAGCATCTCGCTATTCTGCTATGAGAACCCCGCTCTGCCTGAGTTACTGCAAGCCTGGGCGACGAGTGATGCGCCTGTGCGCGGCCTGGTTCCGCAAGGCAAGGCTTGGGTACAGTTGGCAAGCATTCTGGGCTGTCCTCCCTTGCAAGCCGGAGAGGTAGTGCGGCAAGGCCAGCTATCGCTCCACGCCCTGCCCTTTCTGTCCCAGGAAAACTACGACCGCCTGCTGTGGTCGTGCGATTTGAATTTTGTGCGCGGTGAGGACTCCCTGGTGCGCGCCCTGTGGGCAGCACGCCCCTTGGCCTGGCACATCTACCCGCAACAGGAGGCGGCACACCTGACCAAGCTGAGCGCCTTCCTCGATCTGTATTGCACTGGCCTGTCGCAACCGGCCACTGCGGCTTCCCGCGACTTCTGGCGGGCCTGGAATCAAGCGCCGGGGTTGAGTGTAACGACGGCCTGGAAAACGTATTGGCGGCAACGGGATGAACTCGCTGCACATGCGTTGCGCTGGGCAGATCAACAGGCGAGACAAGCCGATTTAGCCGAAAATCTGGTGAATTTTTGCGAGAAACTGGCTATAATTTCGGATTAATTTTTGGTGCAGGACGCCTTATGAAAACCGCACAGGAACTCCGCGTAGGCAATGTCATCATGGTCGGCAGCGAGCCGATGGTGATGCTCAAAGCCGAATACAACAAATCCGGTCGCAACTCGGCTGTGGTCAAGATGAAAATGAAGAACCTGCTCACCGGTTCCGGCACTGAATCGGTGTACAAGGCCGACGACAAGTTCGAGTTGGTCGTGCTGGATCGCAAGGAAGTCACCTATTCCTACTTTGCCGATCCGGCCTACGTCTTCATGGACGGCGACTACAACCAGTACGAGATCGACAGCGAAAACATGGGCGACGCCCTCAACTATCTCGAAGACGGCATGGCCTGCGAAGTGGTGTTCTACAACGGCAAAGCGATCTCGACGGAATTGCCGAACTCGGTGGTGCGCGAAGTGATCTACACCGAACCCGCCGTCAAGGGCGACACCTCCGGCAAGGTGATGAAACCGGCCAAGATCAGCACCGGCTTTGAGCTGCCCGTGCCGCTGTTCGTCAGCATTGGCGACAAGATCGAGATCGACACCCGCACCGCCGAATACCGCAATCGCGTCAAGTAGTTTCGGTGGTTGCGATGTGGCGCAGACCGTTCTGGTAGGCGTCGCTGGCTTGCAGGGTCGTCCAGGACAGAGCCGGTAGCTTGGGTATGAGCTGTTCGATGCGATGCGCACGCACCGGGTCGGGCGCAGGCTGCCAGCGTTCCAGCAACTCGCCTACCGCCTCCGCTACATTGCACACCAGCAGCATGTCGCAACCCGCTTGCCGGGCTGCTGTGGCGCGTTCTACCATGCCGCCGGCAAAACTGGCGCCTTCCATCGACAGGTCGTCGCTGAAAATCACGCCGTCAAACTTGAATTCATCGCGCAGCATCTTCAACCACAGCGGAGAAAAGCCCGCTGGACGGCTATCCACTTGCGGGTAGATGACGTGGGCCGGCATCACGCCGTCCAGCACCAGGCGGCGATAAGGCAGCAGGTCGTCAGCCATGCTGGCGAGACTGCGCTCGTCGACCGGGATCGCCACATGCGAATCGGCGACAACATAGCCGTGGCCGGGGAAATGCTTGCCGCAAGCGCCCATGCCGGCCTGGCGCAGTCCCGCGATCAGCGCACCGGCCAGTTCGGCGACGATGGTCGGATCGCGGTGAAAGGCTCGGTCGCCAATCACGCTGCTGCCGCCGTAATCGAGGTCGAGCACCGGCGTGAACGACAGATCGACACCGCATGCGCGCAATTCCGTCGCGAGCACATAGCCGGTGCCGCGCGCCGCATCCAGTGCGGCTGCCGGCCCGCTGTGCCACAGTTCGCCCAGCCGGCGCATTGCCGGCAAGCGCGTAAATCCTGCGCGGAAGCGTTGTACCCGACCGCCTTCGTGATCCACCGCAATCGGCAGGCTGGGTGTGCGCAAGCCGTGAATCTCGGCGCACAACTGCGTGAGTTGCTCAACGGATGCGTAATTACGGGTAAACAGGATCACCCCGCCGACCAGCGGATGAGCAAGGCGTATGCGGTCGAGGCCGGTCAACTCAGTGCCGGCAATATCGATCATCAGCGGTCCCAGCGGAAGTGAAATCATCGTTGCTCCAGAATGACAAAGGCGACGGCATGGTCTTGCTCGTCGCTCAGGGATAAATGCGCGGTCAAAGCGCGTTCCGCCAAATACGCAGCCAGCACCGGCGCAAACTCAAAGGCCGGTTTGCCCAGCGCATCATGCACCACGGCGATGGCCGGCAGCAAGGCCGGGGCGCGCACTCCTGTACCCAGGGCCTTGCCGAAGGCTTCCTTGGCGGCAAAACGCTTGGCGAGAAAACGCGACGGTTCGGATGTCCGGCGGCAATCAGCAAGCTCGCTGGGCGCCAGTAGTTTCTCCAGCGTCCGCTCATCGTGTCGCTCATACAGCGCGGCCATCCGCGCCAGGGCGACGATGTCGGCGCCAATGCCGTAAATCATGGTTGGCGGGCCGCCAGCATCAAGCGTTTCATCTCGCGGATGGCATTTTCCCAGCCCATAAAGATCGCCTCGGCCACCAGGGCATGGCCGATGTTAAGTTCGGCGATCTCGGCAATTGCAGCAATCGCGCCGACGTTGCCGAAATGCAGGCCGTGACCGGCATTCACCTTGAGGCCCAGGCCATGTCCGTAGGCGGCAGCCTTGCGGATGCGCGCCAGCTCCCTGTCCTGTTGTTCGCCTGACTGTGCATCGGCATAGGTGCCGGTATGCAGTTCTACCACCGGCGCACCGGCGGCTAGCGCGGCATCGAGTTGTTCCGGCTGTGGGTCGATGAACAGGGAGACACGAATGCCTTCGACGGCCAGGCGTCGGCAGGCGGCTGTCACCTCGGCTAGATGGCCGGCGGCATCCAGTCCGCCTTCGGTGGTGAGTTCCTGACGCCGCTCGGGAACCAGGCAGACATCCTGCGGGCGAATCCTGCAGGCGAAAGCCAGCATTTCCTCGGTGATCGCCGATTCCAGGTTCATGCGCGTGCTCAGCCGCTCACGCAGAATCTCGACATCACGATCCTGGATATGCCGCCGGTCTTCGCGCAGATGTAGAGTGATGACATCCGCGCCGCAACTTTGCGCCAGCAGCGCAGCCTGGACCGGATCGGGGTAGATGGTGCCGCGCGCCTGGCGCAGCGTGGCGACATGGTCGATATTGACCCCTAGTTCGATTGGTCGGTTCACAATGTTCACAATTCCTGCAACTCCATGAAAACCCGCCGCGACTGCAAAGACTGTCCGGCCAGGTGGTGGTTGATCAGCATGCGCATCAGCAGCTTGCTCTCGGCCAGCGTGCGTGGGTCGGCATAGTCGTCGCGCGCCAGGTCCAACAGTGTCTTGCCGCGGATCGCCTGACTGCGGGCTGGATCGCCATCGGTATGCGATGCGGCGGCCACCGGCCCGCGCTCGATCAGGTAATGATACGTCTTGTCGGGCAGCACCGCTTCGTCGGTGATGGCTTCCCGCTCCAGCGCCAGGCCGTAGCCGAGCTCCTTCAACAAGCTCTTCTCGAACTGGCGCAGACGCGCAGCATGGCTTGCGTCTTCGACCTGCGCGAGCGCCTGTAAGGCTGTTGCATAGGCGTCGAACAAAGCGGCGTGGGCGTCTTCGCGGGCCAACAGCTTGAGCAGCAGTTCGTTGAGATAATAGCCGAGCATCAGGGCGGTGCCACCGAGCAAGGGCAAGCCGCCTAGCCATTCCGCCTTGGCCAGGGTGCGTACTTCGCCGGCGCCGAACCAGCCCAGCTCGAGCGGCTGAAATGCCTGCAAGACGCCGCGCAAGGCTGAACGCGGTCGGCGCGCGCCGCGTGCCAGGAGTGGCAGACGGCCATAATCACGGGAAAAAACATCCAGGATCAGGCTGGTCTCGCTATAAGCGTAAGAGTGAAGGATGTAGGCGATCTGCCCATCGATGCGCTGCCTGCCGCTCATGCTGTTACTCGTAGCCCAGGCTTTTCAGGGCGCGCTCATCGTCGGCCCAGCCGCTTTTCACCTTGACCCAGGTTTCCAGATACACCTTGCCGCCGAACAAAGCTTCCATGTCGCGCCGCGCGTCGGATGAAACGGTCTTCAGCTTCTCGCCGCCCTTGCCGATGACAATCGCTTTGTGCGCGGCCTTATCCACGATGATCGCGGCAAATATCCGGCGCAGGCTGCCTTCCTGTTCGAATCGCTCGATCTCGACGGCGATGCCGTAGGGCAATTCCTCGCCGAGGTTGCGGAACAGTTTCTCGCGCAACAACTCGGCGGCCAAAAAGCGTTCGCTGCGGTCGGTGATTTCATCTGCGCCGAACAGGGGCGCAGCTATCGGCAGATATTGGGCTGCCGCCTGGATCAGTTGATCGGCCCCGCCGCCTTGCAGGGCGGACAGCGGGACGATTTCGGCAAAAGAATATTCCTGCGTCATCCGCGCAATAAAAGGCAGCAACTGCGACTTGTCGGCGAGTTTGTCGATTTTGTTGATTGCCAGCAGCACCGGTCGCTCGTGCGGCAGTAACTTGAATATGGCGCGGTCAGCCGGGCCGCAGCGACCGGCCTCGACGACGCAAATGATGACATCGACCTCCGCCAGCGCCTGCGTCACGCTGCGGTTCATCACCCGGTTAAGAGCGCCGGCATGGCGCGTCTGAAAGCCTGGAGTATCGACAAAGATATATTGGAAATCCGGCAGCGTCAGGATGCCGGTCACCTGGTGGCGGGTGGTCTGGGGTTTTTTCGAAGTGATGCTGATTTTTTGCCCGATCAACTGGTTCAGCAAAGTTGATTTGCCAACGTTGGGTTGGCCAATGATCGCCAGGTAGCCAGTGCGAAACCCCTCGCTCATTTTGTGGAGATCATTTCAAAAGCCCGTCGCGCCGCTTCCTGCTCAGCTGCACGTCGGCTGCCGCCACTGCCAACCGCGCAGATACCCAATACCGGAACCCGGCATTCAATCTCGAACTCCTGCGCATGCGCCTCGCCGTGCGTAGACCGTAACACATATTGCGGCAGCGGCAGGCGGCGCCCCTGTAGCTGCTCCTGCAACGCGGTCTTGGGATCCTTGGCTGGATTTTGCGGATCAATTTCGGTGAGGTGTGTTTGATAAATTCCGGCAATTACCTGGCGTACCCGCTCGAAACCGGCGTCCAGATAAATCGCGCCGAACAGGGCCTCAAGGGCATCGGCAAGAATCGACGGGCGGCGAAAACCGCCGCTTTTCAATTCCCCTTCACCAAGCAGCAGGAAGTCTCCCAAAGATAGCGTCCGGGCGATCTCGAACAGGGTCTCCTGCCTTACCAGGGTGGCCCGCAGCCGCGACAATTCACCTTCACGCAACTCCGGAAATCGTTCGAACAGCAACACGGCAACCACGCAGTTAAGGATGCTGTCGCCGAGGAATTCAATTCTCTCGTTGTGTAAAACGCCATGACTGCGGTGCGTCAGCGCCTGTTGCAGCAGTTCCCGGCGGACAAACACATGGCCGAGCGCACTCTCGAGCGGGGAACTGTCGGCTTGCATCGACTACTTGCTGGAGCCTTCAAAGTCGATCATCAGGCTGACGTTGGCGAACAGCGGAATTTTTTTGGAATAGGCGAATGAAATCACAATTTCATTGCCTTCCTTGGTAATTTCCAGGTCTTCCGGGAGTACGTCGCCGCCACCGCCAAGCTGAATGCGTTTCAGGTAGGCGTTGCGCACTTGCGGCACGCCTGCGCCGATCAGGCCGGGATCATGCGCGGTGGCCTTGACGTTATTGACAACGGTGAAGTAGCCAAGCACATCCGGCGCCACTTTCATGCCCAGGACAACCAGGAAAAACAGCAGGCCGCCTACCAGCAACAGCCCCGTCAGGCTGACGCCCCTCTGTCGTTTATTCGAGTGTTTCATGGTATTCCCCCGCGGTCTTTATCTATTTGAACGATCCGATCCGTTTCAGGTCACTGAAATTGAACCAGATGAAAAACGCCCGGCCAACGATATTCTCGTCGGGGACGAAGCCCCAGAACCTGCTGTCTTGCGAGTTGTCGCGATTGTCGCCCATCATAAAATAATGTCCAGCCGGCACTTCGCAGGCCACGCCGGAACTATTGTAGTGACATTTGTCGCGGAATGGGAACTGCGAAATCGGGGCGATGAAGGAAGGCGCATCGTCTTGAACCAGGATATCGTGCTGCATGGGGCCCAGAGACTCGACATAGCGCGGCGTGTAGGTGAGCCGCTCCTTGTCGAGATAGTCTGCGGTTTTGACTAGCGGCACTTCCACGCCGTTGATGGTCAGGTGTTTGTTCAGGTAGGAAATTTTGTCGCCCGGCAGGCCGATCACGCGCTTGATATAGTCCAGCGATGGGTCTTCCGGGTAACGGAACACCATCACATCGCCGCGCAGTGGCGCGCCGATCTCCAGCACTTTCTTGTTGAGCACCGGCAGGCGGATGCCGTAGGTATATTTGTTGACCAGGATGAAGTCGCCCACTTGCAGCGTCGGGATCATCGAGCCGGAAGGAATCTTGAACGGCTCGAAGAGAAACGAGCGCAGCAGGAACACCGCCAGGATCACCGGAAAGAAACTCGCGCCGTACTCGACCCACCAAGGGTCGGCGGCATCGACAGCACGTTTCGGTTTCAACCAGAAATGGTCGACAACCCAGATCATCCCGGTAGCCATCGCCAACAGAAATAGTATCAAGGCAAAGTTCATGTGCGTTTCCTGTAAATCGGTTTAGGGTCTATTTGTCGCCGACCCGCAGTACCGCAAGAAAGGCTTCCTGCGGGATTTCCACGCTGCCGACTTGTTTCATGCGCTTCTTGCCGGCCTTCTGTTTTTCCAGCAGCTTCTTCTTGCGCGAGATGTCGCCGCCATAACACTTGGCCAGCACGTTCTTGCGCAAGGCTTTGATGTTTTCGCGGGCAACGATATTCGCGCCGATTGCCGCCTGAATCGCCACGTCATACATCTGGCGCGGGATCAGCTCGCGCATCTTGGCGGCCAGCGCGCGCCCGCGAAACGGCGCATTGACGCGATGCACGATCATCGACAACGCATCGACCTTGTCGCTATTGATCAGCACATCCAGCTTGACCACGTCGGCGGCGCGATATTCCTTGAACTCATAGTCGAGCGAGGCATAGCCGCGCGAGACGGACTTCAGCTTGTCGAAGAAATCCATGACCACCTCGGCCATCGGCATTTCGTAAGTGAGTTGCACCTGGCGGCCACGATACAGCAGGTTGATCTGGGCGCCGCGCTTTTGCTCGCACAGGGTAATCACCGCGCCCAGATACTCCTCCGGCACGAAAATCGTGGTGGTGATGATGGGCTCGCGTATCTCCTCGATTTTTGAGGTGTCGGGCAACTTGGCCGGGTTTTCCACGAACATTTCCGTGCCATCGCGCAGCAACACCTGGTACACCACTGTCGGCGCGGTGGTGATGAGGTCCTGGTCGAACTCGCGTTCCAGCCGTTCTTGGATGATTTCCATGTGCAGCAGGCCAAGAAAGCCGCAGCGGAAGCCGAAGCCCAGCGCCTGCGAGACTTCCGGCTCGTATTGCAGGGAGGCGTCGTTGAGCTTGAGTTTTTCCAGCGAGTCGCGCAAGCCCTCGTACTCGTTCGGTTCTATCGGATAAAGTCCAGCAAAAACCTGCGACTTGATTTCCTTGAACCCCGGTAGCGGCTCGGTTGCTGGGCGGTCGGCGCGCGTTACCGTGTCGCCGACTTTGGCTGCTTGGATTTCCTTGATTCCGGCAATGATGAACCCGACCTCCCCCGCAGACAGGTGCTCACGCGCTTGGGATTTGGGGGTGAATACGCCGACCTGCTCGCACAAATGGGTGCTGCCCGCCGCCATCAGGCGAATCTTGTCCTTGGGCCGCAAAGCGCCATCCACCACCCGCACCAGCATTACCACGCCGACATAGTTATCGAACCAAGAGTCGATGATCAGCGCCTTTAGCGGCGCCTCTGGATCACCCTTGGGCGGCGGGATGCGAGCAATCACCGCCTCGATGATGTCCTGTACGCCAAAGCCGGTTTTGGCGCTGGCGAGAATGGCGTCGGTGGCGTCAATGCCGATCACATCCTCGATCTCCTGCCTGGCCCCGTCAGGATTGGCGGCGGGCAGGTCGATCTTGTTCAGCACCGGAATGACGTCCACGCCCAGCTCGATGGCGGTGTAGCAATTCGCCACCGTCTGCGCCTCTACCCCTTGCGAGGCATCCACCACCAGCAAAGCGCCTTCGCAGGCGGAAAGCGAGCGACTCACCTCGTAGGAAAAGTCTACGTGGCCGGGAGTGTCGATCAGGTTCAGATTGTAGATCTGCCCGTCGCGCGCCTGGTACGACAGGGCGGCGGTCTGCGCCTTGATGGTAATTCCGCGCTCGCGTTCGATGTCCATCGAATCGAGCACCTGTGCCTCCATTTCGCGGTCGGACAAGCCGCCGCAGAGATGGATAATGCGGTCAGCCAGGGTCGATTTGCCGTGGTCGATGTGGGCAATAATGGAGAAGTTGCGGATATGCTGCATTGGAAAATAAAAAAGGTGCTTTCCAGCACCAGAAAATATACCGCAGGGAACTATCGAAGCCGCTAATTTTAGCGGAATTCGGCCAGAGGTGGCGGTATTCCCTGCGGTAAAGCGTCAAGTGCGGTTTATTTGGGGTCGCCGGGTCCCTTGATGATGGTGAATATTTGGTTTTCACCCCGCCGCACCAGCAATGTCACGCTTGCTGACTTGTCGAATTGCCCCAGTAGCTTGTTGAATTGCTCGATGGATTTGATCTCGGTCTGAACACTTTTACTGATCAGGCCGAGGATGATGTCGCCAGGGCGTAAATCGCTACGGGTGGCGCCGTTGCGCACATCCTCGACCAGCAGCCCATGCTCCAGCTTGACCTGTTTCTTTTGCTCCGGCGTCAGTTCCGAGAGCACCAGGCCGAGACGGTTAGCTACCGCAGGCTCGGCGGGTTTGCCGCGCTTGCCAGGGCGCAGGACGACTTTTTCATCGGGTATTTCGCCGATCACCACAGTGACATCTTTGGTCGCACCCTTGCGCCATAGCTGCAACACTGATTTGTTGCCTGGCTTGGTGGAACCCACCATGCGTGGCAGGTCTCTTGACTGGACAACCGGCTTGCCATCGAACTTGAGGATGATGTCGCCAGCCTCGATGCCCGCCTTGTCCGCCGGCCCTGCCTTTTCAGTCGCATTCACCAGCGCGCCCGCCGGCTTGGCGAGGCCGAAGGAATCCGCCAATTCCTTGGTCACCTCCTGGATGACAACGCCAATGCGTCCACGGCTGACCCTGCCGCTGCTTTTCAACTGGCTCTGCACCTCCATCGCCACATCGATGGGTACCGCGAACGCCAGGCCCATGTTGCCGCCGGTGCGACTGTAGATCTGCGAGTTGACGCCAACCACTTCCCCCTTCATGTTGAATAAGGGTCCTCCCGAGTTGCCTGGGTTGATGGCCGCATCGGTCTGGATAAAGGGAACATAATTTTCCTGCGGCAGCTCACGCCCTTTGGCACTAACGATGCCCGCAGTCACGCTGTTTTCGAAGCCAAACGGCGAACCGATCGCGACCACCCATTCGCCGACCTTGAGCCGGTTCGGATCGCCCAGCTTGACCACCGGCAGTCCCGTCGCCTCGATCTTGATCAGGGCGATATCGCTGCGTTTATCGGTACCCAGCACCTTCGCCTTGAACTCGCGCTTGTCGGTCAGCTTGACCAGCACCTCATCGGCGCCATCCACCACATGGGCATTCGTCAGGACATGCCCGTCGGCGCTGATGATGAAACCCGAGCCCAGTGACTTGCTTTCCTGTTCGCGCGGAACACCCGGCTGCCCCGGCTGCGGCTGCGGGAAAAAACGGCGAAACAGTTCGAAAGCCGGATCGTTCTCGTCGAACGGAAATGGATGTCCCAAGGCATTGCCCGAACCGCCTCGAATGATCTGCGTGGTGCTGATATTCACCACAGCCGCTCCCTGTTTTTCCACCAGATCGGTGAAATCGGGCAAATCCCTGGTCTGGGCGTAGGTCGTAAACGAAACCAGAATCAGCCAAAACGGCAGCAGAATTTTCCTCATCATGTGTGCAAGTCCTTTATGAAATCGGATGAAGTGCTTTCGAGTCTCATCGTCGGCAAAGGTTCCCAGGTACCGCTAAACAACCCTGTCGTTGCGTTGTCGATGGCCTACTTCGGTTCGATGCCGTCGCCCAGCTTCCTCAGCGTAGCTTGTGGCACTTCGCCCATGACAACAAGCAGGTGTTTGCCCACAGCACGGCGGTAGACATTGATGGCGCTCACTGATTGCATGCCTAGCTCCGGTTTTTCCGGCAGCGTCTCGATAAAAACCGAGATGGCGGCAAGTCCATCAGAGAACACTACATGAAAATTTTCTGAATTATCCGAAGGTAACAGATACTTCATGCCTGCCAACTTGCGAAAACCGGGCAACTGCACCTTGAATTGCCAGGCGGCATCCTCTGCGCGGCTTTGGGTGGAACGTACATTGTGCACACGCCAGTCTTTGCTCTGTGCAAGAAATTTTGATTTAAGCGCCTCGCGCTGAATATTTCCGCCAATCTGTATCTGGGTAAAGGCGAAGGTCTCGATCGCTTCGTTGCGTTCATTCATCATGCCGATCTTGAGTAGCAGGCCGGTATTCACGTCAATCCACAGTTGCTGGCCATAACGCAGGTCGTCTTTGGGTTCAAGAAAGACCGTCTGGCTCTCACGCTCGGCGACACGACTGATCGGCCCCTTACGAATTGAGTAATAATCCGCCAGGCCGCTCAGCGAAGCTGGCAGCAAAGCCGGGAAACTCTGTCTGTGACTACGTTTTTCGATGATCAGCATGCGGCTGTCAGGCAAATAGCACCTAACTTCATCATTGCTCCTGACGACCACGCGCGGACTGCCATCAAGCACTTCCAGGCGTTCAAGTTCCTGGCCGGCCTCCACCAGATGCGTGATACGCGAGGTTTCCTCCAACCCGTGATTGCGATACACGAAAGTGCCGCTGTAGTTTAATTTATGTGCGGCAGTTACAACGCGGCCAAGCCAGAACAAGCCGTCCTGTTGCTGCGCCTGTGCCTGCGCGGGCAGCAGGCACAAGATCAATGCCAGGAAGCCGGCTCCGCGGATCAAGCCGGGTTTCATCGCGAGGCAGAGATGGTACGGATGTAACTGGCCCCGCCCTGGATGCGACTGCTGGGCGAATAGGCTTGGTGGGCCATCAGATATTCCTGCATGCGCCCTGACTCGGGGGCGCTTGCAACAGCCGGACTCGCTGATTTAGCCACAAGAGGCGCGGTTGCGACTGAAGGCGCTGGTGGCGACAGCGCCAGCCACCCCACCACGGCCACTCCGGTCAGCGATGCAGCCAAAGCGGCGGCGTTGCGCAGCACGCCGGTCGGTCTGCGTGTCGCCGGTGCCAATATCGTCGGCTCGTCGCGTAAAACCGCCATAACGCCCGGCGTAATATTGGTCGCCAGTGCGGAGGTGCCACGCAAGGTGTCGCCGATCAACTGATAGCGATCCCAGGCGAAGCGCAAGTCCTCATCTTTATGCAGCGCAGACAGTACTGCCTGTTGACGATGCGATTCAAGTTCGTTGTCAAATAAACAGGAGAGTTCAGTTTTCATGGCGGCGTCACCGTTCGTTTACTGTTACCAGCGTTTATCGGGCGCGATATCCAGTAGTGGTTTCAACTTTTCCGCAATCGCTTCGCGCGCGCGGAAGATTCTTGATCGCACCGTGCCGATAGGGCAATTCATTATCTGTGCGATTTCCTCGTAACTCATTCCGTCGATTTCACGCAGCACAATGGCATTGCGCAAATCTTCCGGCAACATGTCCATTGCAGCATTCACCGTATCGCCGATCTGCTTCGACATCAGCATGCGCTCGGGCGTGTTGTTGTCGCGCAACATCTCGCCATCGTCAAAATTTTCCGCTTCCTCGCTGTCGAATTCCGTGGTCGTCGGCGCGCGGCGACCCTTGGCAGCCAGGTAGTTCTTCGCGGCATTGATGCCGATCCGATACAGCCAGGTATAAAAAGCGCTATCCCCACGGAAACCGGGCAAGGCGCGGTAAGCCTTGATAAAGGCCTCCTGAGCTACATCCTCAACTTCTGCCGGATCGCGGATCAAGCGCGACAACAGGCGCACCAACTTGCGCTGATACTTCGAGACCAGCAAGCCGAAGGCTTGTTTGTCTCCCTGCTGCACGCGCTCCACCAGAATCTGGTCAGCTTCGCGGTCTCCCATCGGCGGGCTTGCTTGCTTATTTGAATAACCGGGCGAGTATACCCGATGCTCAAGCATTCGCACCGCAAACGTTGTCGCTGCTGCTGTTTCCATGATCCATTGCTGTAACAGGAGACAACGTCACCCGGAAATAGTTCAGATGGACAATGGCAATCCTTGCCGGAACCCGTTGTGATCGCACATGATATAGTTCCCGTCCGATTTCCTGCTGGACGCAATGTGCATAATTTCGATGTCCTGATTCTCGGCAGCGGACTCGCTGGCCAGTCTTTGGCGCTGCGGCTTGCGGCGCAACTGCGGGTTGCCTTGGTGACCAAGAAAACCCTGGAAGACTCAGCGTCGGGCTGGGCGCAAGGAGGCATTGCCGCAGTCCTCGATGCAGCCGACACCAATGAGGCTCATATTCAGGATACTTTGACCGCCGGCGCCGGACTGTGCAGCGCGGAAGCAACGCGCTTCGTCGTCGAACATGGTCGGAGCGCCATCCAATGGCTGATCGACCAGGGGGTGCATTTCACCCTTGACCGGTCATCACCGCTTGGCTACCACCTGACACGCGAAGGCGGGCATAGCCACCGGCGCGTGATTCATGTTGCCGACGCTACCGGGGCAGCAGTACAGGAAACCCTGACAGACAAGGTGCGACAGCATCCGAATATCACCATATTCGAACGCCACATTGCGGTTGACCTGATCACCGGCGTCAAACTGGGCCAGCCGCAACTGGGTTGCCTCGGTGCTTATGTGCTGGACATCGACGGCGGGCAGGTAGTGACTTTCGGCGCCAGTCACACAGTGCTGGCCACCGGCGGCGCCGGCAAAGTCTATCTGTACACCACCAATCCCGACACCGCTACCGGTGACGGCATCGCCATGGCCTGGCGCGCCGGCTGCCATGTAGCGAATATGGAATTCGTGCAATTTCACCCGACCTGCCTCTATCACCCCCAGGCCAAATCGTTCCTGATTTCCGAGGCGGTGCGCGGCGAAGGCGGCTTGCTGCGCCTGCCCGACGGTACGCGCTTCATGCTGGAACACGACCCTCGTGCCGAACTGGCGCCGCGCGACATCGTCGCCCGCGCCATCGACTTCGAGATGAAAAAACGCGGGTTGGACTGTGTTTTTCTCGACATCACCCACAAGCCGGCAGAATTTATCCTCGAACATTTTCCCACTATCCATGCGCATTGCCTGGAGTTCGGCATCGACATCACCCGCGACCCCATCCCGGTGGTGCCGGCTGCCCACTACACCTGCGGCGGCGTGGTCACCGACCTCAAGGCGCGCACCGATCTGCCCGGTCTGTACGCCGTCGGCGAAACGGCGTGTACCGGGTTGCACGGCGCCAACCGGCTGGCCAGCAATTCCCTGCTGGAATGCCTGGTGTTTGCAGAAGCAGCGGCGCAGGACATACTTGCCGCCGCGCCGCGCACGTTGCCGCAACTGCCGCAATGGGACGAAAGCCGCGTGACCGACGCCGACGAAGAAATCGTCATCTCCCACAACTGGGACGAACTGCGACGTTTCATGTGGGACTATGTCGGCATCGTCCGCACCAACAAGCGGCTGGAGCGCGCCCTGCACCGCATCCGTCTGCTGGAACGCGAAATCGACGACTATTATGTGAATTTCCATGTCAGCAACGACTTGATCGAATTGCGTAACCTGGTGCTGACCGCCCATCTCATCGTGCGCTGCGCGGAGCGTCGGCACGAGAGCCGCGGCCTGCACTTCAGTCGCGATTACCCGGACCAGTTGCCCAAAGCGGTCGACACCGTGTTGCGGCCACCGCGGCGTAGATGAGGCGCCAGGGCGCCCTAGTCCTTTGCGGCATGCCAGCGCAGCCACAAACGCAAGCGACGGAAATCTTCGCCGCTCAACGCGTCCGGCAGCACAGCTAACACCTCTATCCGCTTGTCCCGCCGAAGCAGCAGTACGCTCAGCCAGGGCGTTACTGTGGTATGCGGATGAATCCGGGCCTCGCCGGATTGGTCATTGCCACGGACATATTCCAGCAGGCCGTCGCTGCGCAGCGTCAGCCGGGTTATGCGCCGCAGGCCATGCAAACCGCGCAGGATATGCCCGAGCGAGGCGGCGATGGCGGCCAATAGCATTAACTTGAGCCAGATGGGGAAAGCGATGGCAAAGACCACCGCCACAGCGCCGCCATGCGCCAGCAACAGCAATATTGCCAGGTGTCGCGAGGGTCGCAGGATGATGGTGCCAGGCAACAGCATGGCTGCCGCCGTTCAGGTCAAATCCGACGCAGCGCCAGCGCCCCGTTGGTGCCGCCAAAACCAAAGGAGTTGGAGAGCGCGACACGAATAGGCATTTTGCGCGCCGTGTTGGCGCAATAATCCAGGTCGCATTGTTCGTCCTGGTTGAAGATATTGATGGTCGGCGGCGAAATCTGGTGATGCAGCGCCAGCGCCGAAAACACTGCTTCGACCCCACCGGCGGCGCCCAGCAGGTGTCCAGTCATGGATTTGGTGGAATTGACCACCAGTTTTTTGGCATGCTCGCCGAAACAACGCTTGATCGCAATGGTTTCCGCCAGATCGCCCAGCGGCGTTGAAGTCCCATGGGCATTGATATAGTCGACCTCGTCGAGATTCGCGCGGGCGTTCTTCAGCGCATTGATCATGCAGCGCCTGGCGCCGTCGCCATCCTCTGCCGGCGCGGTCATGTGATAGGCGTCGGCGCTCATGCCGTAACCCGCCACTTCGGCATAAATCCGCGCGCCGCGCGCCTTGGCGTGTTCGTATTCTTCCAGCACCAAGATACCCGCGCCTTCGCCCAGCACAAAGCCGTCGCGATCCTTGTCCCAAGGGCGGCTGGCGGTGGCTGGATCGTCATTGCGGGTGGACAGCGCCCGCGCCGATGCGAAGCCGCCAATTGCCAAGGGCGTCACGGTCGATTCAGCGCCGCCGCACACCATCACATCGGCATCGCCATATTCGATGAGGCGTGCCGAGTCGCCGATGCAGTGCGTCGCCGTGGTGCAGGCGGTCACCATCGCCAGGTTCGGCCCTTTCAGGCCGAACATGATCGAGAGATGGCCGGCGATCATGTTGATGATGGTGCTGGGAATGAAAAACGGAGAAATCTTGCGCGGCCCGCCACTCAAATATTCGTTATGGGTCGCCTCGATTTCCTGCAATCCGCCGATGCCTGAGCCGATGTTGACGCCGATCCGCTCGGCATTTTCGGGCGTGACTTCTAGACCTGCATCCTTGAATGCCTGGATGCCCGCCGCCATGCCGAAATGGATGAAGGTATCCATGCGGCGCGCCTCTTTCGCCGAGAGATAGGCAGAGACATCGAAGTTCCTGACCTCGCCGGCAATCCGCGCCGATATGTTGCTGGCGTCGAAACGCGTGATCGGGCCGATGCCGGAGCGTCCGGCGAGAAGATTGTCCCAGGCTTCGGCGACGCTATTACCGACCGGCGAAACAATGCCCAAGCCAGTGACAACGACTCTACGGTGCGGCAATGAGTGCTCCCGTACCAGGTTTAATGATGGAGATTATTTCTTGACGTGGCCATTGACGTAGTCGATGGCTTGTTGCACGTTGGTGATTTTCTCGGCGTCTTCGTCCGGGATTTCGCACTCGAATTCTTCTTCCAGGGCCATCACCAATTCGACCGTATCAAGTGAATCCGCGCCGAGGTCATCGACGAATGAGGACTCATTCTTGATCTCGGATTCATTGACGCCCAACTGCTCGGCGACGATTTTCTTGACGCGTTGTTCGATGCTCTCCATGAACTACTCCTTCCCTGATTAACGGGTGTGGTGAATAAGTGGGCTATTTTACCAGAAGGCGGGCTGCTGACGCAGCCTGTCCGCCTTCATGTCATGTACATGCCGCCATTGACATGTAAAGTCGTGCCGGTGATATAGCCTGCGCCTGGTCCGGCCAGAAAAGTCACGGCTGCGGCGATTTCGCCGGGCAGGCCAAGGCGACCGAGCGGAATTTTCTGCAGCAGCGTCTCGCGCTGCGCCTCGGGCAGCGTCCTGGTCATGTCGGTGTCGATGAAACCCGGCGCGACGCAGTTCACCGTGATATTGCGGCTGCCCAGTTCCTGCGCCAAAGCCCGCGTCATGCCGGCGACGCCGGCTTTGGCGGCGGCATAGTTGGCCTGGCCGGGATTGCCCGAACTGCCCACCACCGAGGTGATATTGATAATCCGGCCATGCCGCGCCTTCATCATGCCGCGCATCACCAGCTTGGCAAGGCGAAAGACGGCCTTGAGATTGGTGTCGATTACCGCATCCCATTCCTCGTCCTTCATGCGCATGGAGAGATTGTCGCGGGTAATCCCGGCGTTATTCACCAGGATGCCGACAGTGCCGTATTTTTTCTCGATCTCGCCGATCAAGGCAGCGCATGCGGCGGCGTCGGTCACATTCAGCACCGCTCCCCAGCCGGAGAAACCGGCTTGAGCGAGTCCTTGCTGAATATCGGCGGCGCCTTCCGTGCTGGTCGCGGTGCCAATGACCGTGGCGCCCTGCCCGGCCAGTTCCATGGCGATGGCGCGACCGATGCCGCGGGTGGCGCCGGTCACAAGTGCAATCTGTCCTGACAGCATATCGAGTCCTTATTCCTTGATCGCAGCCAAGGCGGCATCCATGCCGAGCAGATCCGCCATTGCGCCGCCAACCATCCCCTCGGCACAACGCTTGACCAGTCCGGCCAGCACCTTGCCCGGCCCGCATTCATAAACGTGGCTGACGCCCTGCGCCGCCATCGCCTGCATGGTTTCAACCCAGCGCACCGGCGCCGCAGCCTGGCGCACCAGGGCATCCTTGATCTGTTCGGGTTCGGTCAGGCTAGCCACGTCGACATTATTGACTACCGGGATGTTTGGTGCGGTCACAGCCAACACGGTCAGGCGCTGCCTGAGTTTCTCCGCCGCCGGCTGCATCAACGCGCTATGAAACGGCGCCGATACGGCCAGCATCACGGCGCGTTTGGCGCCTTTTGCCTTGCAGGCATCGGCGGCGCGCTGTACCGCCGCAGCATGACCGGCAATCACAATTTGCTCCGGCGTATTGAAATTTACCGCTTCGACCACCTGCCCTTGCGCGGACTCGATGCAAGCCGCCTGCACCGTGGCAACCGTGAGACCAAGAATCGCCGCCATGCCGCCATCGCCCGCTGGCACAGCTTCCTGCATGGCCTTGGCGCGAAACTCAACCAGCGGCACAGCGTCGCGAAATGCGATGGCCCCAGCCGCGACCAGCGCGGTGTATTCGCCCAGACTGTGGCCCGCCAGCAGATCCGGTCGCCTACCGCCTTTGGACAGCCACAAGCGGTAGGCGGCGATGCCGGCGGTAAGCATCAGCGGTTGCGTATTGATGGTCTGATTGAGCGCCTCCACAGGGCCTTCTACAGCTAGTTGCCACAGGTCACAGCCCAGCGCCTCGGAGGCTTCGGCGAAAGTATCGCGCACCAGGCGACTGTCGCCGTAGGCATTCATCATGCCAAGTGATTGAGAGCCCTGGCCGGGAAACACGAGTGCGAATTTCATGGTTCAAAACCGCAGCAGAGCCGCGCCCCAGGTGAAGCCGCCGCCGACGCCCTCGAACAGCAGCACCTCGCCGCGCTTGATGGCGCCGGCGCGTACCGCATGGTCCAGTGCCAGCGGTATCGAGGCAGCCGAGGTGTTGCCATGGCGATCCACGGTGACGATGATTTTTTCCGCCGGCAAGCCCAGTTTCTTCGCCGTGGCATTCATGATGCGGATATTGGCCTGATGGGGAATCAACCAGTCGATCTGCTCCGCCTGCATCCCGGCGGCAGCGAGTACTTCATGGGCAACTTCGGCCAATACCTTGACGGCAACCTTGAATACCGCCTGGCCGTCCATCTGGAGAAAAGGCGTGCCGGTCACCTGCCCGCAGCTCACCTGGCCCGGTACCGAGAGCAGGTTGCTGTAGCTGCCGTCGGCATGCAGCGCCGTGGCGAGGATGCCGGGGTCGCTGCTGGCCTCCAGCACCACTGCGCCCGCGCCGTCGCCGAACAGCACGCAGGTGCCGCGGTCATTCCAGTCGAGGATGCGCGAGAACACTTCCGCGCCCACCACCAGGGCGCACTTGTGCGAACCGGAGCGAATAAATTTATCGGCGACGGTCAAGGCGTACGCAAAGCCGCTGCAGACCGCTTGCACATCGAAAGCCGGAGCACCAGTCCTGATCCCCAATCGGCTTTGCAACAAGGCGGCACTGCTGGGAAAAATAAAATCAGGCGTGGAGGTGGCGAGGATAATCAGGTCAATGTCGTCGGCCACCCGACCAGCCGCCTCAATCGCCCGGAGACTGGCTTCCAGGGCCAGGTCGCTGGCGGTCACATGCGCCTCGGCGAAATGACGAAAACGGATGCCGGTGCGCTCGACGATCCATTGGTCGGAAGTGTCAATTCCGCGCGCCACCAGGTCGTCGTTGCTCACCGGCTTGCCGGGTAGGTAGCTGCCGGTGCCGGTAATGCGCGAAAAAACCGCTGTCTTGCTCATGTCGCGGCGGAGGCGGATTGTAGCGCCATGCGTGCGGCGATGCGTTCCGGAAGATTGTTACGCACGGCTTCGGCGGCGCGTTCGAGAGCGTAACGAAACGCCAGCGCATCGGCCGAGCCATGGCTCTTGACGACGATACCCTTCAGTCCCAGCAGGCTGGCGCCATTGTAGCGACGCGGATCGAAGCGATGCTTGAAGGCATTGATGACCGGCAACGCAACCAGCGCAGCCATGCGGGTGAATAAGTTGCGCTTGAATTCCTCGCGCAGGGCGGCGCTGAGCATGTGCGCCACGCCCTCGGAAGCTTTGAGCGTGACGTTGCCGACGAAGCCGTCGCAGACCACCAGATCCACCGTACCCATGTAAATATCGTCGCCCTCGATGTTGCCGTAAAAATTCAGATCGCTGGCCCTGAGCAGCTCACCGGCACGCTTGACGCTCTCGCAACCTTTGATGTCCTCCTTGCCGTTATTCAGCAGGCCGATGCTAGGCCGTTCCTTGTGTTCCAGCGCGGAAATCAGCATGGAACCCATGATGGCGAACTGTAGCAAATGCTCCGGCTGGCAATCGACATTTGCGCCAAGATCGAGCATATAGGTATAGCCATTGCGCGTCGGCACGATGCCGGCGATGGCTGGACGGTCAATGCCGGGCAGGGTCTTCAGTACGAAACGGGAAATTGCCATCAAGGCCCCGGTATTGCCGGCGGAAAGCGTTGCCTGCGCTTCCCCATTTTTTACCATGTCGACGGCGACACGCATGGACGAATCTTTTTTGCCGCGCAAAGCAGTCGCAACGGCCTCATCCATTGCTATCTGTTCACTGGCATGGCGAACCGCCAGTCGGGCGCCGAATTCCCGCGCGGCTTTGGCGATTCGCGGCAACAAATCTTCCTGCCGACCGACCAGGGTCACCGCGCAGTCTGGGTCGTGACGCAGGAAATCGAGTGCGGCAGGCACCGTCACCGAGGGGCCATGGTCGCCACCCATGCAGTCGATGGCCAGAGTGACCGTCATCGTCAAGTTTGTGGCGTAGCGTAGAAAGCGAAAGGCGACGCGCTGTTGACCAGCCGAGGCCTGACGCTATTGTTAGCGACTTTACTCGCCCTTGCTCTTGGTAACCTTCTTGCCGCGATAAAAACCGCTCGGGCTGATATGGTGGCGCAGATGCACCTCGCCGGTAGTTGGCTCGACAGCTAGCGGCGGAGCGGAAAGAAAGTCGTGGGCGCGATGCATGCCGCGCTTGGAGGGTGATTTTTTATTCTGCTGGACAGCCATGTTGATGCTCCTTCAAAAATTGTTAAACGTTCAATTCAGTGTTTCTTCAACTGCGCCAGCGTCGCAAACGGCGAAACCGCAGTGCCGCCGTCGTCAAATAACGGCAGCGGGCAAGACGCGTGGCGTGGCGCGATGGGCAGGGCCAGCAGCACCTCGTCCTCAATCAAAGGCAGCAAAGGCTGCTCGTCCAATGCCTGGACCGGATCGGCGCTATCATCCTCCAGCGCCTCGTCCGGCCAGGCCGCACCCTGTGGCACCAGTTGCAAATTACTCTCGATCT
>Ga0315270_10000453_pt1 | contig 22678 bp, 29 predicted proteins | sample C1_bottom_MG_FD_204932 | JGI IMG/M metagenome (GOLD analysis project Ga0315270, IMG submission 204932) | Sediment microbial communities from Yellowstone Lake, YNP, Wyoming, USA - C1_bottom | ecosystem: Environmental > Aquatic > Freshwater > Lake > Sediment | place: USA: Wyoming | collected...
ACACGCAGCGGTAACATCACGCGGTTTCGTCCCTCGAGGCTTGTCCGACACCTGCCCGGTGAGGACTGCTGTATCCTGATCGGCCTGCGGTTGAGGGCAGCTATCGGACAACCCTTAACAAGTGCTGTCAGCGGCCACTGTCTGCTTTGCGGTAATGCAAATGTATTTTTGCCAGTGGCCGCTTTAGGGCGCTATATTACGAAACACGAAGTTACGCTAGGTGCCACAACCGGTTACTCGCTCAAACTTTTCCTTGATATTGCCGGAAAGTGCGCCAAAGCGCCAAATCATAGGCAATCTTCAGAATCCCGCAGGCCACCAAGGGTGCTGCCAGCCAGCCAACGGCAAACATGGCACCACTGAGCGTTGGGCTGATCGCCGAAGCAAGGCTGCGCGGTACGGCTGTGAAGCTGACGGCAGCCGCTCGCTCGACAGGTGTGACGACAGTCATGACGAAGGCGCTCCGGGTTGGGACATCCATCTGTGAAAGCAGCGCACGCACGAACAGCAATCCGACGGCCAGTTCGATACTGGGTGCCATGGCGGCCAGTATCAAACAGGCATTGGCCGGAATATGGGTGAACACCATGGTATTGAGCAAGCCAATGCGCTGGGCGACCCAAGGCGCGGCCAGCAGTGAAACCGCCGTCAGGATGCCCGCCCAGAAAAAGAAAATCCCCGCAGCGGCAATTGAAACATCGAAACGCTGGAACAGCCAGAGAGCCATCAGCGAGTTGATGACCAAACCACCGGCAAAGGCATCCACCGAAAACAGGGCTGCGAGCTTTATGACGATGCGCCGTGAGGGGCCGAGTGGCGTTGGCGGCGGAGCCTTCGCTTCAGCGGACGGTTGGGGTAGGCGACGATAGAGCAGCCATACCACGCCACCGATGAAGCCATAGAGAACAAACATGCCCCGGAAAGAAGACAGATGCGATATTCCGCTCTGGGCGGCAAGCCAATCCGGTATCCCTGCCGCCAAGGCTCCTAAGGCGGCAAATAGCGCGCCGAGGAGCGAGTAGCGGGCGAACAAGGCCGTGCGGGCGTTGCCCTGTCCAGCCTCGGCCAGTCGGGCATGTTCCAGTGGCAGGAAAATACTGACATCACCCGAACTGGGATTCAGTGTGCCGACGAAAGCAATCAGGAGGAGCGGCCAGAATGCCTTCTGCATGGCAAAAGCAAAACCGGTGGCCATCATCAGCAAGGCTGCCCCCAGCAGCAGGTGCCGATGGTGAAACCGATAGCCCCAGGCACCGATAGCCAGGGTGGTGAGTGCAGACCCCAGTAGCGTAGTCGTGCTGAGAATCCCGACATCCAGTGTGCCGAATCCCAATGCCAGCAAATAAGCGGGCAAGAGCACCGCGACATAGCCATCGGCAAAGGCACGCAACGCCCGTCCCACCAGAAGTGGCAGGGCAAGCTCATCGACCCCGTCCGGCAGGAGTAAGCGCCAGATCACTTCAGCCCCATGAAGCGGGCAGCCTTTTTCAAAGGCGTGTCGGAACACCAGGCATAGAGTGCGTCATAGATGGTCATGCCGTGCCTCAACATCTCGTGGTCATCGGTAAAGTTGAGCGATAGCCCCTTCGAGATCGCCAGCAGCCCGGCTGCCTCCTTCGCCAATGCGGGCTGTCCGCAGTCGGCAGCGCGTACGATCAGGGCGAGTTTATCGAGAGCCGCATCCTTGATCGCATATTTCACAATGAAGGCATCAAAACTACAGCGGTCGCCATGGTGGTCAAGTTCGACCCCGTGCACGTCATAGGGAATGGCGCCGGTTTCGGCAGCAATTCGAATCACCTCCTCGGCCGGAACGTAGAGAAATTCAGGAGATTCGTCCACGAACCTCGCCACCAGCCAAGGGCAAGCGATGCGGTCAATTTTTGGGTGTTCACGCGTAATCCATTTCATGGTCTAACCTCACAGAATGGTTTTTAGAATGAGGCCGATCACGGCACAGGCCGCAATGACCTCAATGACGTTGCGTTTGAAGCGAAACATCGCGATGGCAGCCGTCAGCGCAATCAAGGGTGACACCATATATGACTTTAAGCTGTTGAGCGAACGCTTTCTGGAATCTTGAATGTCCGCAACGTGTCGTTTGGAGAAATTAATTCTGCCAATTTCGTTGCAGGATAGCGGACTGCCGCCTATGACCGCAACGTGTCGTCTGCAGCACGTCGCACTCCATCACGATCACCATCCGCTATACGAACCAAAGCCGTCATTCAGATCACGACATTGAGCAGTCACACATAGGATTGCAGTGGAATCGGTGGCGGGTTTATATCGGAACATCTAGTGGTTTTGCGATTGGAATGACTGGCGGAATTCATCGGAATACGCAAAAAACCCCACCAGTCAGAAACTGGTAGGGTTAGTGAAACTACATGACATCCTTTAGAACGGGATGTCATCGTCATACACGTTGCCATCGATTACAGAGCGCCCATGCAATGGGGTTTCATCCGATGATTCGGCATGACCGCTTTCAGCTTTCTCAGCGTCACGAGCAGCTGACATTTCGGCTCCAAGCTCCTTTGCCATTTCAGCAAAGAAATTGGTTTTGGCTGTCCGGGTAGCAGTGCTGATTGCTTCCTTGGTGACACCAGGAATCGCAGCAAGCTGGCCTTCCAGAGCCTTGACAACCTCGTTTACGGCGTTCCAGGCACCTTCAGCGACTTTGACTTCACCGGCAGCGGTTTTCACCGATGCGGCGTAGTCAGTAAAGGACGGGCCAGTTGGATCTTTCGCATTTGGTTTGTAGGTGCCAAACACAGAAATTTCCACTTCTTCGTTCAGAGCAACATTGGCCAGCTTCTGCAACAGCTTGTGCGTACCAGCATTGCCTGCATCCAACTTGAGCGTGTAGGATTCGCCGTTGTCACGAACAGTGACAAAAACACGGCGGTAAGTAACACCATCCTTTTCCGATTCGTTGTAAGCGATGCCACGCAGTACGCCACCAACCGAAGAGACCGATTGAATGCCTTGTTCCTTCAGGAAAGCCAAGGCTTTCGCAGAAGTAGAGGTGCCTTTGTAGCCCTGATAACCATCTTTTTGCTGCGCACCCGAATGTTCGCGGGCGAGCTTGATGGCAGCGCGGCGTACCTCGGTATCGACGAACAAGCCGCCAAGCAAAGGAATGAAAGCCAAGAAAACGCCAGGTTTGCCAGAATTGTTGCGTGTATTGATAGCCATAATTAAATCTCCTCAAAAAATGAAGAACCGACATTGGTTCAATACATATTGGTGAAACACGTTCATATAAAAAAGAGGGGGAATCCATCTCTCGCTAAAGACACAGGTTGAGTTCAACCAATCGCATCGCGCAGCTCTTTGGCCGGCTTGAAGGTGGCCATCTTGCGCGCAGGAATCTTGATGGCGTCACCTGTTCTGGGATTGCGGCCGGCACGCGCTGCGCGTTTGGTCACGGTAATCTTGCCGATTCCCGGTAAAACAAATACTCCGTGGTGAACCGCTTGCCGCTGGATCAATTTCACAGTCGAAGCAAGCAACTTGCCAGCGAGTACCTTGCTGATGTTGTTTTCTTTAGCAATGTGCTCAATGATCTCGTTTTTGTGCATAGCCTTGCTTGGTATGTTGCTCATGGTTCAATGCTCCTTGGTGGTGGTCGAAAAAATAAACTGCGTCTCTTTATGTGTACCCGGTGATTTTGCCGAGCTTGCCGTTGTTGTCAGTGGCCGTGACTTTGCATTCCGGGTATCCGCTGCACCCCCAAAATGCACCTTTGTAACCTGTGCGTTGACGCATGGGCTTCTTGCACTTTGGGCAGGGGTGAGCAGTTATCACAGCCGCCTTGCCTGTGCCGACACTCTCTGTAACCGTCGCCGCACGCTCCTTGAACACAAAATCTACTTTGCCGGATAGATCGGCTGTCAATTTCAAGCCAGCCGAGAACAGCTTGCTGGTTTTCCCGCTCTTGAAGCCGGGCGTGGGAGGTAGCGCGCCTGTGGACAGCAAGGTTTCACATTGCACGTCCGTGAGGCGAAGACCGGCGATTTCACGCCATAGCTTGAATCCGCATTGGCAGGACAGCGTGCGCGCATCGGCGGTGATCGCGCCTTTGCATTTGGGGCATTTGGCTTTTACGGCGGTGTGCGCCGGCATCCCTGGAATTTCCAGCTTGGCCAGCTCGTTTTGCAATTGGCCGTACACCTTTTGAATCGTGTCTTTGAAACCTGCCTTGCCTTGGGCGACGAGATCCAGGTCTTTTTCCACGTCGCGGGTAAAGTTCAAGTCCATGAACCTGAACTTACCCACGAGCGAATCCACTATCAGCTCGCCTGATGGGGTTGGCTCAAGAAATTTCTTTACAGCTTTCACATAGGCGCGACTCACAATGTTGTCCATGATCGAGGCATACGTGGCCGGGCGACCTATGCCCTCGCTTTCCAGTTTCTTCACAAGCGATGCTTGCGTGTATCGGCTAGGCGCTTTGGTTTTCTTGGCCAGCAGCTCGCCGTGCGACACGTCCAAAGCCTGCCCTGGCTTAACAACTGGAATCGGATTTTCAGCTTCTTTTTCACCCCCCTCTTGGGTCTGATCGCTTGCAATGAGTTTGAGCCAGCCGCTATAAACCAAGGTACGCCCTTTCCCGTCAAACTCGACGGCCTTGCCCTTCACCAACTGCGTTGCTTCCAGCCGGACCGTCCGCACTGTATAGCGCGCGTCTGCGAGCTGGCATGCGATAGCGCGCAGGCGAATCAGTTTGTAAAGCGCGCGCTGATCGCTTGTTTCACCGGCCTCTTCTATATCCCAATGCGTAGGTGTTATGGCAGGGTGGCCGATCTGCGCGCCCTCCGGACAGGGAAACTTGCGCGGTTTTTCGACTACATCCAAGCCCAGCTTGGCGGCTTCCGCGTAAATATCCTTTAGCGATTCGTCCGACACATTCGGATTGTCGGTGCGATGGTAAGTAATATGACCTTGCTCGTTCAGTTTCTGCGCGGCTTGCATCGCAGCTTTAGGATCAAGCCCCAGAGCCACGCTGGCCGCTTGCAACATGAGGGATGTATTGAAAGGCGGTGGCGGACTACGGCGCGCTTCGCGCTCGTCAAAAGTTTTGACGGTAACAGCCTTAACTTCGGTTACGGCAGTCGCGAACGTCTTGTCCATGAAGTACGGGCTGTCTTCCGTTACAAAATTTGGCCTGACCAGCCATTCAGCCGACCATTCGTTTTCCGTGGCACCAAAATAAAGCATCGCACCAAAATGGTTTGTTGGGCGAAATGCTTTGATTTGCCGTTCGCGTTCTACGACCAGAAGCACGGCAGGACTTTGCACCCGGCCTGCCGAGAGCTTTTGTCCGGTTAGCTGGCTCAAAACAGGGCTGACCAAATACCCTACCAGACGATCCAGGACGCGCCTGGCTTCCTGAGCCGCCACAAGGTTCATGTCGATGTCGCGATGCGCTTTTAACCCGGCATTCACAGCCGTGGCAGTGATTTCGCCGAAGGTCACTCGCTTGGGGTTCGATAGCCCCAGGCATTCCTTCAAATGCCAGCTGATGCTCTCGCCTTCCCTGTCCGGGTCAGTGGCCAGGTAAACGGTATCCGCGCTGTTGGCGAGTTGTTTAAGGCCTGCGATGCGCTCTTTCGATGAGGGGTAGGATTTACCTGGTTGCCCAGGAATGGGTTGTGACGGAATGAACTCATATTGCGGTGCGAAATTCGGGGCTGCAACGCCCATTTCATTTCGAGGAAGCTCGCGTATGTGTCCTACGCTGGCTGCAATCTTCCATCCATCGCCCAGTATGGCGGTGAGTTTTTTGATCTTGCCGGGGGATTCGATGATCATGAGCTTCATTTGCGCGCTCCTGAAGCCTCTTTGTCCAGCTTTACCTGCCAGCGTGCGGCAAGTAACTCCACCCCAGGATTGGCCTTGATTTCGGCGAGCCGAGTTGCTGCCGCATGTATCAGTTCGGCAATGGGTTTGTTGCTGGTCACGGCGGTATAAGCTGCCTGCCCTGGTATTTCACGTCGAGCTTCTTCATACCAATAATTCAAAGTCCAAGTCCACCCACCGGCAACTTCATCTTTTGCAATGTCCTGACGCAACAGTTGTTCGGCACGATTCCCAACGATCAGCGCAATTTTATCTAAAGTTGTCATGGCGGCCGGCCACTGGGCAAACAACTTGGTCGCCTCGGCGGTAGCTTTTTTCAGCGCCAGCTCCTTCGCGCGCTCCTGCGTGGCTGCCGTGGTTGACATGCTGGAGGTTTTTGAACGTATCTGGTTGAGGATGCCCGCAGCTTTTTCCAGCGCCTTCACATCAGCTTCGCTCAACAGACTGATGTTGTGATACTGCCGTTGTACTTCCCCATAGGCAATGATGCTCCGGATTCCGGTAACTGTACGTTTGATCTGGGTGGACTGAGATTTAAGGTTTTGGGCTGTGTTCATTGTGTTTCCTTTCTGTCATTTTCTCGATCATGCCGCACCCACAACTAACGAATAATCAAGTAGTGATAATGATTATAGTAAATTTATAAATATGTGCAACAGATTTGTATAATGATAGACTTCAGGCGCGTTTGCAAAACAACTCAGGGAGAAGAACGATGGCATTTTGGTTATGGATTGGTGGCGCGGCACTCATTCTCGTCTTGGCCGTCGAGCCGCTGCGCCATCTTGTTTTTGGTAAAACAGGTGAGTTGCTATTCAAGTGGGTATGGTTTTTTCTGAAACAGATAATCGATGCGCACCTGTGCGTATTCAAGAATTTGATCACGCCACGCAACCTCATCTATCCAACACTGGAATCAGACAAGACCACCAAACGCGAGTGAGCATTCCTTGTGTTTGCTGGATTAAACCGCTCAATTCCGAAATAGGTAATAGATAACAGGTAAGGTGTATCGGCAAACTTGCGCTTGGCCAGCCACCATGTTTATCACCTCATGTTTCGCCAATTCTCAGTGAACCAATGTCGGTTCACCATTTTTGGAGAGAAGCATGAACGCAATAACAACTGCTAGTTTGTATTACACCGAAGGCGGTAGTGACAAGGAATACCACACTGAAATAGTTGAAGTCGCTGGCGGCAACGTCGTCAACTTTCGTTATGGCCGCCGTGGTGCCGCGCTGACTGCCGGTACAAAAACATCTGCTCCGGTCGATTTCGCGCAAGCGAAGAAGATTTTCGACAAGCTGGTGAAGGAAAAAACTTCAAAAGGCTACACACCTTGTGAAAGTGGCTCCGCTTATCAGGGCACAGAGAATGCCGGTCTCAAAACCGACTTCACTCCGCAGCTGCTCAACGCTATTACCGAAGATGAGGCCATGCGCCTGATCGAGGATGATGGATGGGTGGCACAGGAGAAGATGGACGGCGAGCGTCGCGCTGCTCACGCAGACAACGATAACGTCACCGGGATGAACCGCAAGGGTTTGAAAGTCCCGCTCCCGATGCCGGTGGTAGATGAGCTTCTCCTCATTGCAGTAAAAGCTGGGGCAATCCGTGTGGACGGCGAAATCATAGGGGATGTTTTGTACCTTTTCGATTTGCACGTCCAATATGGTGAATCAATACGTTCGCTTGGTTCTTTGGGGCGCATGACTTTGGTAAACCAGTTGTTTTCTGGATGCACAATCATCAAGACTGTTCCTGTTGCCGTAACTGCAGCGGAGAAGCGCGCTCTGTGGAAAAAAGTGAAGGCAGCGCGCGGCGAAGGCATCGTTTTCAAGCGTCGTGATTGCCCGGTCAAAGAAGGCCGTCCAAACTCTGGTGGCGACTGGCTGAAGTACAAGTTTACCGAGTCGGCCAGCTGCTGCGTGATGGAAGTCAATTCTGGCAAGCGTAGCGTCAAGATCGGCCTGCTGGATAACAGTGGTCGAGCTGACGTGATTGAAGGTCAGTTGATGATTGCGGTAGGCAACGTGACTATTCTGCCGAACTTTGATGTTCCTGCTGCCGGGGATATCGTGGAAGTGGAATATCTGTACGCGTACAAGGGCGGAAGTATTTACCAGCCCGTGTATCGCGGAAAACGCTCTGACTTGGATATCAAAGCCTGCACCACGGGACAGTTGAAGTACAAGCCAGAAGGTCGGGAGGATGACGATGCCTGAGATGGCCGATGAGATCGACAACGAATACATCGAAAACCTTATGGGTCAGGATGGGGTCTGCGTCGAGGATGCTATCTCCAATATGGGGATTGACTGTAACTACTTGGGTGGCGGCATCTGGCTGATCAAAGGTGCGCAGTACAATGCCGATGATGTCCGTGAGCTTCTCAAGAAGCAAAAGAACGGCACAAAACACGCCTAGCCCTAATGTAATCAAACCCTCTTTCTCTTTGAGATCGAGGGTTTTTTCACGCCCGCTGTTTCGGAGCTTTGCCAGCACATACTGCATGTGACTGGTCGAGGCTTGGGTGGAAAGAGCGCGGTCTTCTACGCTCTCTGGGTCATCACCAATAAGACCGGGGAATTGCGACACTTTGAGCCCTAATGCCTCCTGCATTTCTGGGTCGGTGAGCGAATAGCGGAAGCTCGTTCTTCCCTGCGTCGAGGAAATCGGGGATCTTGTCCCAGTGACGCACCAGGTGCGGCGGCACCACGATCAGTACCGGCCATGCCTGTTCAGTGGCCAGCAGGGAGAGTGCCTGAACTGTCTTGCCCAAACCCATTTCGTCAGCGAGCAGTGTGCGCCGATTGGTGAGCATCCAGGAAAGCCTTCTTGCTGGAACGGACACAGCGCACCCTTTCAACGAGCAAATCCGTCAAAAGCATGTTTATCACCTTGTGTTTCGCCAATACCGAATGAAGCGAGGTTCTTTCATGGAGAAAGAGTTGGTGCTTCTCAATTTATCGGGAGTTAACATCATGGATATCGAAATTGGATTCTGCGTAATAACTGGAGTTTCTCTGTATTTCGGAATGGTGCGTCCAGTGCTTTGGCGTGCCGGTTGGATCTAACGGTCAGTGCATCAATAGGCATTCGTGACTTAGTTGACCATAAAGCAGCATAACAACCGCCCTTCCTCTTTGAGGATGGGCGGTTTTTTATGGGGCAGTGTTTTGCCAATTACCTATGAAGCAAAACTTTAGTGGATCGGACACATTCTTCCACATCAACCAAGCGGGCGATCATTCGTCCCGCCACTGGGAGAAAGCCTGCATCAAATCGGAGGCACAAAAAATGATGCAAGTGAAAGTCTATGATAATGGCGGCGCAACATGTGACCGCTACACCGTCATCCTGAACGCTCAAGGCGACTATGTTGCCATGAGCAGCAACCCATTCGATCCACAAGGTTTCGGCCAGCACGGTGAAGGCTGCGAGCACGGAAAACATCTCGGCAAGCGCATCCAGTTCGAGGAGTTGCCGGAAGACTGCAAGAAGCTGGTGCGGCGTGATCTACTGGATGCTGTTGTTGGTGTACCGATTATAAATAAAGACGGCGACATTGTAAGAACGTCGAAGAATCTTGCTTGCATCATGACTCACGCACGCGATTTTCGTTTTGACACCAAACTTCGTCAGGATGGTTACACGCTTCACGTGGACTTTCCGAACGGGGATCAATGCTCAACCAGGTTCGCTGATCAAACCGTGTTATGTGATTGGATAAGCGATCGCGTGAAGTTTGGACGCGGCAAGTACGTCAAAGCATAACGAATAACCGCCCATCTTCTTTGAGGATGGGCGGTTTTTTATGGGTGCGTGTTTTGCCAATTACCTATGAAGCAAAACTTTAGTGGATCGGACGCATTCTTCCACATTAACCCAGCGGGCGATCATTCGTCCCGCTACGGGAAGAATGCCTGCATCAAATCGGAGGCACACACAATGATGATGAATCAATCAACGAACGGGCAACTTCTCTCAATTCTTTTGGGGAGCGATGGCGAAATGTTTGCCAAGCGTTCTTTAGCCGAGCTATTTGGCCTGAAGGTAGTACGTCAAAATGAAAATCAGGTTGCTGAAAAGTCTCTGGACTACGTTGCACCCAGCAAGCTGTTTGCGGCTCGTGAGTTATTGCGTCGCGCAGATGGTTAATCTTGAACTCATCGGCGGGGTGAATTTCAAAAAAGGTTGCTATCCCGGACAGGAAATCGTGGCGCGCATGCAGTATCTCGGCAAACTGAAGCGCCGCATGTATCTTGCACATCTGGGCTATCAGGCACATCTTGACAGCAGCGACACGCCGCAAGCAGGCAACGAGTTATTTAGCGCGGACATGGAAGGACAATCCAGCGGCATGATCGTCAACGCAGCGCCCGCGCCCTCGGGCGGTTATGACATGCTGGCGACGGTACAAATCGCCAGCCGGGAAACGCAGACGGTGCATTGGAAGTCGTTACAGGGTGAGGCATTGCAATTTTTGCCGCTGCCGTATCCGTTACCCGGCTCCTGAGCCTATAGAAGGGATGGAATGACGGTACAAAAAATCACTGGAGTTTCAGAAACATCTTGATATGCGGCAGCCCGGCATCCATGAATTCTTTGCCTTTCTCGACGAAATCAAAATGGTGATAGAACGGCAAGGCGTAAGTTTGCGCATCCACGTCCACCTGCTTGTAGTCGTGTGTGCGGGCATAATCGAGCAACGCTTCCATGATCGCCGTGCCGACCTTTTTTTTGCGCCACTGCGGTAATACCGCGATACGCCCGATGTGGCCGTTGGCAAGCATCCGTGCGCAGCCGATGGCATCGCCTTGATGGCTAAGCGCCAGCGCATGCCGGCAACTTTCATCCAATCCATCCCATTCCAACTCTGCGAGAACGCCTTGCTCGCGAATAAACACCGCCTCGCGAATTGATTTCAGCAAAGGCTCGCCGTCATGCCAGCAAACCAGACTAACGGTAAAAGGATGACTCATGCTTGTATCCCCCTTAGAGAGTCACTCGATGATTTCGACTGCTGTACCTGCCGGCACCAAATCGAACAACTCGATCAGATCGGCATTGCGCATCCGGATGCAGCCATGCGAATTGGGTGTGCCCAGTTGCACCGAATCTGGCGTGCCGTGGATGTAGATGTAGCGGCGCATGGTTTGCCAGTTCCAACGCGTGGTGCATGAAATCTGCATCCATCATGAAAATCAATTTTGATAAAGCGGGCTGCAACCGTAGCACAACCGCGCCGGTTTAACGAGGGCGCGATGATGTTCTCTACTACTTGACAGCCCTGTTAGCCCGTGACGGTTCCGTCATGGTCTTGCCGGGCGTGAGGTCAACGCCGCATAACATCTTGATCAACTGAGGCTCAACTTCTTGGCCCATCCCGCATTTTGCATTCCAGTCTCTAGGATTGCGGAAAGTACCGAACAACATGTCCCAAATTGGAAGGTCTGCGTAGTTGTAAGCATGCAGACCTTCTTGATGGTGTACGCAATGACTTTCCGGGCGCTGAATGATAAAACCCAGCCAATACGGCGTACGGATGTTCCAATGAAAGAAGATTTCCACCAGGCCAGCGAGCAACAAAGCTCCTGCTGCCGCTTTTATACTCAAGCCGATGACGAGATAGAGAATTGGTGCTGCCACGAGGCTGTCAACGAACGCTTCTAAAGGATGTTTATAGAATGTTGTTAATACTTCAATGCGCTGCGGACTATGATGTATTTGATGGAACCAACGCCAGAAAAACGCGCTCTTATGGCGCAGCAGATGCCACCAGTAATTAACGAATGAGAGTGTCAGGTAACCCAACGCTGCGCCCCCAGTTACGCCCAAACCATCCGCCGACCAGAGGCGATGCTCTGTCATCCAAGTGGACAGGCTCGTTCCATAGATGAAGACGGTGAACCATCCAATGGCATTCAAAAGAAACGCCATCGCCCACCAGTTATCGACTGGCATCCATTTTCTCGCGGGCTTGAATAGCTCAAGAATAAGCATCTTCAGAGATACAAGAACAACAATAAAGCTAAAAGTCATCGCACTTTCTCCTTAATTAATACTAATCAAGAGGTCTCTAACACCAATCGTGGCCTCCTGAATAACCACGGCTTCACATGCTCACAAACCCGCCTTTATCGTCTTTCTTGCTCCAGCATGGAGCGATCATTCCTCGTTAACCACCGCGTCTACCGTTGAATGGGTCGCGAACATGGGCAACACCTCCTGTCCAATCTCCTCCAATACCTCGGCGGCCGGCCTGTTGCCATATTTCAGATTCAAAACGACATGGTTGACCCCGATGACTTGCAATGCATGGAGAAACTCGATCAACCCGTTTCTTCCCAAACGGAAGCCAAGATGAATAGGCACTGGAGCCGCGTCCGGGTCATTGGTGAGATCAATATAAAGCGATTGGGCGAAGGGCTTGAAGGTGTCCGGGCAATACTGTTGTGTCAGTCCACGCCACTCCTTAATAGACTGCTCCTGGTGGCTAAGACTCCGAGGGTAATATATCCAGCCATCCGCGTTCTCGGCGATCCACGACAAACTTTGCTGACTATTGCCTGTAACCAATATAGGAATACGACCATTGTAGGGTTTAGGGATAAGGTCGATACCATTGAATCGCCCCAAAGGCGATTCAATGGCGGGAAAAGAATTTTCCAGAACCTCTCTGAAATAGCGCAGGGTCTCGCGAAACCGTTCCCCGCGAGTGGCAAAGTCGATCCCGAACGCCGGGTATTCCACGGGTCGGTCTCCCGAAGCAATGCCGAGCACCAATCGCCCCTCGGAAAGCTGGTCTACAGAAGCCGCCGCCTTGGCGAGGTGCAAAGGATGGCGCATTGGGAAAATGATGCTTCCCGTCGCGAGCGCAATGCTTGTGGTGTGTGCGGCGATATAGCCAAGATAAACCCATGGATCATATATCTGCCCAACATCACCGAAACCGGGATCGCGCAAGGGAACATCGCGAAACCACAAGGCGGCAAATCCCAATTGTTCCGCACGCTTTGCAAGTTCAACCTGTCCAAGCATGGCAGGCGTATCGCCTTGATAGGATTCAATGGCGAAAAACACACCTATCGTCAGTCTGCCTGATGCAAACATCCTTCTAAATCCTGAATTCAACTTCACTGTGTCCATCCAACCCCCCTTTCATCATCTAAAATAATAGATATATAAATATCTCGATATATTTATCCAGCGTACTCCCCTTGATGCCTGATGATTCAGGGGGAGTGCCTAGAGGTTACGCTTAATGTGACCCGCTAGAGCCACTATACCTTTCTCGTTACGCTTGTAGTACGTCCACTGGCCCAGGCGGGTTACGCTAACAAGATTGGCCTTTTGTAGCTCTGCAAGGTACTGCGACACAGTCGACTGTGATAAGCCGACCTTGCTCTGAATGAGAGTCACACAAACTCCTACCTCGCGAACATCCGCCGCATCCTGCATAGGAAAATTTTTCTCCGGCTCCTTGAGCCATTGCAGAATCTGCAAACGTGCGTTATTAGATAAAGCCTTAAACACCGCGATTAGATCGCGGTCATCGCCGATAATTTTATTCATCGGTGGAGTATATCTGTATTTCTAGATATGTCAATATACTGCCAGCAAGGCCGCACTAAATCATTCTCGGAGAAATGCACCCATCGGCAAACCTGTCCTGATCCTGTCGAGCATGTCAGCCCACGATGGGCAGTGCGCTACTCCGTTGCAAAGAGAAAACGGGGAAAAGCGGACATTTCTATTTGGCGTTGACGAGGGCACGGAAAATACGTCAAGGAATAACGAACAACCGCCCCTCCTCTCTGAGGTTGGGCGGATTTTTTATGGGTGCGTGTTTTGCCAATTACCTATGAAGCAAAACTTTAGTGGATCGGACGCATTCTTCCACATTAACCAAGCGGGCGAATATTCGTCCCGCCACTGGGAGAATGCCTGCATCAAACAAGGGGTAAGCAAAATGATGATGAACCAATCAACGAACGGACAGCTTCTCTCGATTCTTTTAGGAACTGATGGCGAAATGTTTGCCAAGCGTTCTTTAGCCGAGCTATTTGGCCTGAAGGCGGTACGTCAAAATGAAAATCAGGTTGCTGAAAAGTCTCTGAACTACGTTGCACCCAGCAAGCTGTTTGCGGCTCGTGAGTTATTGCGTCGCGCACTGGAAGAAAATATGGCTGACGAAGCATGTAGTTTTAATTCACCGGCAACAGCAAAGGATTATCTGCGGCTGCATCTTGGTGGAAGAGAAGAAGAGCATTTTGTTGCGCTTTGGCTGGACGCGCAACACCGGCTGATTGCAGTAGATTCTCTGTTTCGCGGCACGTTGAGTCAAACCTCAGTATATCCACGCGAGGTGGTAAAGAGCGGACTGAAATTCAATGCATGCAGCGTGATTTTTGCGCACAATCATCCATCAGGAGTCACCGAATCGTCTTCATCTGACAGAATGCTTACCGAACATCTGAAAGGAGCCCTGGCCCTGGTTGACATAAAGGTCATCGACCATATGATTGTTGGTGACAATAAAATAATGTCTTTTGCGGAAACAGGAATTATTTGATTTCGCATGCGTAACGCAAACCGTCCTTCCTCTATGGGGTTGGGCGGTTTTTTTATTCCCAAACTGGAATACTTGCAATGAAAAGCCCGCCACGATGAAGCTGTGGCTTCAGTTTGCCTTAACACTCCCTCCGCGATACCCCCGCTCAGATCGCTCGAAACGGGCAATGCCCGAAGTAAACAGGCTGCGCCTGAATTATCCGGGCTTGCGCCCGAGATTACGCTGGCGCGAAGCCTGGACCAGCTGCGCTGGGGTTAAGCGGCCTTGCCGCCAAACCAAAACCCGCACCGGCTTTGCCGGCACCCTCCCTGGTAACGCTCAAAATCATGTGGGGTGATCCAAGAGATGAGATGGGGTCAAGCTAAAAATTATTGTGGAACATTTATTTAGATTTTATGGCCAGCCATGTGGTTTTGATACGCAAAGTGCCTCAACAATCTTCCTGCTGATAATTGACTGCCGCCAGCAGCATTGAAAGAAATCCGACATTTCCTTTCAAAGCCAAACTCACATTGAAAGATTCCTTTCAATGATGCCGCCCAGCATGAGCGACGGGCGTGAAAAATCCCCGGCATAGCTGCGCGGGGATTCGGTTTAAAAATACTGACGCTGTTTAATTTACGGCCTCAATTTATCTGTGCGCTCGACGCGCTCTATTTCACTTTCGACGGCATCGCGCACCCGCTCATAATCAGATTGCATATTGCCTGTGCCTTGGTAAATATCACGGACAATTTCCTTGATCTTTCTGACTAATTCCTTATCTCCAAGATCAGGGTGGTATTCGAGCAATCCTTCGACAGCATCATCAAATATGCCATCAAACTCGGTTCCATTTGTCACCACATCTCCTGCCATCGTATTGCAGACAGATTCCAATTCGGCATCTGCTCTTACGATATGCAGGGCGATAATGTGAGGTGCCTCCTGCGCAATTCGCACAGCATCCACCATGGCATCGACACCAACGCTTGGCTCAATTGCGCCATCGGCGATGGTATTTATCAACACCTCAGCTTGCGCCAAGTATTTGTTCCATTCAGACAAGTCCTCTTCTGAATAGTCACCGTTGATTTCAGTCTTCATTTGTTTAAGCTCTTTGGCATCCGCTAAAAGCCTGCTTAAAATTTCTTTCATGTTTATCTCCAAGATAGAGAACCACCATTGGTTCACAGAGTATTGGCTAAGCACATACCAATAAAAAAGCCCCTACATCCAGAAGATGCAGAGGCTTGGTTAAAACAATTTATTCAGGCGTGGTTTACGCAACCTCTAACAACAGGCAATCTTGCCGCCCGTCTTCCAGTTGAAAATCCACATTGATGCCGTGGCGCTCCAGGACTGTCGAGATTGCCTCGTCGATGTCTGCTTCTGCTTTCGCTTTGCGTTCATCGTCGCCAGTACGATACAAGCAGTACAGCGGGTGATTCCATGAGCTACCCCCTCTTGCCAGCTTGTTGATTTCGGCGCGGATTTCTTTATCAAACTTGTCTGCGCCATCGTACTGCAACCAGAAGGCCTCGCTGACGCGAGCTTCTTCTGGAGGCAGCCATTGGCGATACCGGCCAACCAACAGATTCAGCCTGCCAACCAGTTTCTTGCTGCGCGGAAAAAAGTGGATCGTTCCGGCGCCAGGGTAATACCTGACATCGAAGTACGAACTACTCAACCGTTTGCTGCAACGCAACTCATTAAATGAACCACGGAACAAATCGTACAGCCCGACTTCTGGCGTCAATTTGCAGTCCAGCATGGCGAACACCTTGTCGAAATCCCGCAACATCTGTTCAGACTCCCATGACAAATTCGACTGCCAGCTATCCGTCGAATGCCTTGGAAGGATGAAACGTGTCGTTTTGACCTGCATCCCACATGTGCGGTGCTTGTCATTGGACTTCCAACCCTTATAGAACACAGTGTTGTCCGTGTGATACTTGGTGATCATATCGAAAACATCGCATAGCATTTCCATCTGGATCTTGCCCTGGCTCTCTACGATTCCGCATAGAAACCCATAGATGGACAACACCGTGAACTCAAGCTGCTTGATCTGTTCAAATTCACGCTCCACTCGCTTCTGTGCTGCCGAAGACAAGCGTGACGTGACGTTGGCTGAGCGAAGGATGCCTGCCCACGCGCGATCCTTGAGTTCGATATAGCGTTTCCCAATTGTGGCTCTGACATAGTCCACTGAATCGTTTGGGTCAGTTCTACCCGCATCACCATTCCGGGTTGCCATCGTGTCACCAAGCAAGTTTGCATAATACTGCGCCCGAGCTTCGGTGCAGACTGCTTCGCGCATTGCCCTGACGGCGGCATTAAACGCGGCAACTGAGTTTTCCACAAGTGAGTTCGGCAAAGCCAATTCAGCCGCTTCCCGGTAATCACCGGCAAGCGTTTCTTCCGTCATGGAATCCCGTTTAAGTTCATCCAGGATCGGGCCGATGATATCTTCGCTGACGTTGGCCTGCTTGCGCAAATACACCAACGCGATTTCGACATCGGTTTTTCTTTCGGCCTCAGGTACCGAGAACGTGCATTCAAGGAACTCGACCTCGCCGTGTTGCGCAATAATACTCACCAGAAGCTGACGCTCTCTGGAGAATGCGTTACGCAACGTTTCGGCATTGATGACCGCAACAATCTCGCCATCCCAAAGAATGTCCCACGCTTTCAGCACATGCTTCGCGCCATCGGCAAATGGAGGATTCATAATTATGTGCGAGTAGATCGAGCCGGTACTGAACTGCATGAAATCGAATCCGACCACATTCAGCCCTTTCTCCCGAAGGGCTGAATGTTTGGTAATATCGATTTCGCAACAATCTGGCAGGATTGATTTTCTTAACCTGTCGTTTTCAGGACAAGCTAAGGCCAGATCGCCTTTTCCTGCCGATGGTTCAAGGACTTTAGAAAAGTCCTTGTTCTTGAATTTCTGCCAAGCCCTCCGCGCCAAATCTCGCGGAGTCGGGTAAAACTGAAGGTTGTCCATAATTTCTCCAAAGCAAATGAGAACCGACATTGGTTCACTGTGTATTGGCGGAACACATGGCAATAAAAAAACCCACAACCGTCAAAGACGGGCGTGGGTTTGGGGCTTGCAATACCGGCTTAGTCGATTAACTCGATGAAGCCAGATACGCTACTTTGATGAACTTTGACCACTGCTCACCTGAAGGCAGGGCACCAGCAATTTCCAGCGCCCTGGACTCACCTGGGTAGTGGTCGATAAAACCACCGTTCAAGATCGCGTTCTGTAGGTACATCATATCCGCCAGTGTTCTGGATCCGTGCTCATCTACAATGCCTGACAATGTTTCAACTGAATCCAGCAGTTCCTGGAAAAACATGGCTGCGGCACGCTTGCCGGATACATCATTCAAGCGTTCGACAGCAAAGAACCGTACAACCGTTTTTTTACCTTCGCTGTTCTCGGCGACAAACTTGCCGTCGTTGTCGAACATGCCGCCTGCGATTCCGCTTTCGGTCAAGATGTCCGAGTAGTCACACTCACCATCAGTCCACGCAAAACGAACCACCTGGTTGTCCGGTTCGCCGGTTAGCTTATCTGCCTCCATGTCGGTCAGCATCGCACCGTCATCAATGGTGACTGCGCTAGCTGCATTGAGAAGACTAAGAAATTTTTCGATATTATTGCTCATGCTCGTATCTCCCATAAGAATGAACCCCACCCAGACTTCATCCCGGACGGGATGATGGATCCCGGCAGGGTTGGTTGGTTGAATCACTGTTTCGGCTTGCGCCGAGATGATGAATTTAGTGGATTATGACTGCGCAAAAACAGTCCCAAACGTGTGGCACGAAGCTGCGATAAGAGCACCTTTACCTGATACGTCAAACGTAAAGTTCGCTCCATACGCTTCCTTTAATGCGGCACGAAGATTTTCCACTGCTTTCTCAACAGCCTTTGTAGTTTTACTACCCTTCTTGGCAGGTGCGTAGGCATAGTCTGATTCTGACTGCTTTACGCCGATGAACCGGGAAAAGGTACCTTGCACGAAACATTCGTCGCCGTTATTTGTTTCCCAAACGATCTGCACGAATATTTCTTCTTCTGCATTCGCAGACTGAGTTACCTTGAGAACTGCTCCAGTAAACCCTTTTGCAATATCGCACGACCATTCATAGTCAATGTCGCTAGGCATATCAACCGTGAAAACTGCTCCTGGTTTGAGCCCATGAGCGGCATCCAGAATTGCCTTCTCCAACGCCTTGATGCCTATGAAAGTGATGCTCTCAGGCGTTTCTATGAAGTCGCACTTGTAGATGTTGATTTCATCACCGTTGCCGGTGAAGATCACCATATCTTTTTTGTTGGCTTTCACCATGTTGGTTCTCCTTGAAATTTGCCAGAGATACACCATCCCTTAAGGGATGGTGTATCTCTGGGCTGCTGGTTAATTTCTCACCAAGATGGTGAAAGTTGTGTTTTACGTTGAATTATTTTGCTGAAGACAGGTTGTATTCTGTCAGTGCCTCACGCGCACCTTCGTTAACCGGGACATCAATAGGTGTTGCCAGATCAGCATAATGACGCGGAACGCCACCCGTTTCTTCCGGGTCGACTTCGTAGTTATCTCTGTCGAAGATTTCCACATCAATCCCATCGTCGCATACGTAATCGGCAACACCACCCTTAACGAGTATCAGCACACGGGGTTTAGCTGTTGGCTGCGAAGCGGTTTCCAAAATGGCGCGCGCTTCATTTTCCAACTGGTAAAGCTCGGCCCAGTCTTCAGCTACGACCTTACCGCCAGAATGCTGAATACTGTTAAGGCGGGCGACTTTTTCGGTCAACCGTTGCAACATCAGCTTGAGAATTTGATTGATGCCCGTACTCATGCTGCACCTCCAAACTCAATCTCATTCTGGCAAGTCCTTATCTGGCGTGCTGCTGTAATCAGCATAGCGATGTATTCGTCCTTGTCAGACGCATCGCCGGCTTCGTTCAGCAGGAATACAAACAGTCCATCGCCAACCTTTTCTGCATCCGCTACGCTTTTAATATAGGCGAAACTTCCGTCTTCGTAGTGTTGAATGACTTGCTGCTGAAGTTCGGTTAGTCCGGTTAGATTTTCACCTTTGCGAGCTTGTTCGAACTCGGCGGACATGTTGTTTTGCTGGGCTTCGGTCAGAGAATCCCAGAATTCCTGAGATACATCCATGAAAGCCATGAGTTCGGAAACGTAGTTAGCATTGGTGATATTGCGCGAAAAATCTGCGACAGTCGCCGAGTACTTGCAATTACTGCACTGGCAACGGTTTTCGTCTTCCCACTCGGCGCCGTTGGCATCACCAGTACCATCGTCATGCACTGTTAAAGTGGTTATTACATCAATTTCGAATGGCCCAAGCGAACTGCATTTAGGACATTGCATGCCGATCAGGCAATTATCGTTTTGTTTTTTCACGTTCATCTCCAAAAATAGAGAACCGACATTGGTTCACTGAGTATTGGCTAAACACGCACCAATAAAAAAGCCCCCTCATCTTTGATTCAGGACGTGAAAAAGCCCCGGCAGCAGCATAGCTACGCGGGGCTTTGGTTTAATGACTTATGGCTTCAGTCCTCCTGCCTTTATCCACAGGTCTATCGCATCTTGCGCAGCGTTGATCGCATCTACTTTGGTTGTGTCAAAACCATCGTCGCAAAATCCCCCATAGCAGTTAGCATCCACATAATCGTGCAGTTCTGAGAATGACACACAAGTTACAGGCACTACGCCCTTCCGCACGTCCGCCAATATCTCACGCTTCATCCGCTCGATGCGCGGATGCGCCGAATACACACCTGCGGCCAGTTTGTCCACGGCCCCACTGAACCATGCGTCTACGTCTTCCATGTAGTTGCCGCTCTCGCGGTACTCACGGGGTAACGCCATCCAGTGAGCCTGGAACAGAGCCGCCTGATCGAACAGCCACTCGAATATCCCCCGACTGCCGTTAAGTGAGTCCATGATGTCCTCTTGCAGCGTGGCAGCCTGTCTGTCGTGCCAGTGGGCATAGCCCCATGTCAAGTCATACAGGACTTCATTGATCGGGTTTTCGTATGCGTTATTTGTAGTTACCCCTTGAATCTTACTCAGCGCCGCAAGAATGCGGCTCATATCCATCGTGCGCAGTGAACCATCAGGCAGAACTTCATCGCGTACAGCATCAACTAATTCCTGCAAATTATTACTCATCTCACACCGCTTTTCTTCGACGGGAAGTTCTGCATTCATGTTTCTCTCCAAAATAGAGAACCGACATTGGTTCACTGAGTATTGGTTGAACACGCGTCAATAAAAAAGCCCTCGATCTCAGAGAGAAAGGGGGCTTGGTTATTTCATGCTATGCGACATCTGGAAGATGTCGCCTCAATGTTGCAGCGCGACTCGAATACCGTGAATCACGCTGAAATAGTGCAGCTAATGACTTTGCGATGTTGCGGCACCATCACCACTTCATCAACAACCTCACAATTATCCACTAGGTCGATGAACGCGCTTCTGATCTCGTCACATACACGATCAAAAGCTCGCACCAGCTTGACCCGGTTTCGCAACTCGCCCATGCTCCACTCAACGAAATCTTCACCTTGATCGATGGATTTGCCGGGGTAGACGCTCAGGCGTGTTGGCATTACGGTGTAATTAACACGACCTTTTTCGCCTTCCGCTTGGCAGCGACCGCACTTGTTGCCGATCGTCTCGTCCTTGCAGGCAATTTTCGCCGCACGGATGAAAGACAGCTTTTCATCATCAGCCAGATCGACTTCCTTGATGGTTGGTTCATCAAGGTAGACCGCATCAACCCAGCACCCACCCTTACGGAACACGTAAGCTTCAATGATGCCACGAGGCGTAGATAAATCGGCCTCATGGACACGCTTGAAGTTGCGCTGCCCACATGAACGACAATGAGACTTGTGGCCAGTCAGCTCCTGAACGCTGTTATAGAGCACCAGATACCCGCCAGAACGCCCATTTGTGCCTATCGTATAACGCCCTTCGAATTCCTGCGTGAACGCATCGATAGGCAGCCTGATTTCGTCCCAGAAATCGGTTTCGAGCATTTCATAAGCACGATTAGCCTGAGCGGCATTCAATCCGAGGCGACCGATCTTTACGCAGTGAGCATAGCTCGTTGCGCGATTCCACGAATTCATCGTGTTGTAACGGTAATGCTCAGCCAAAATATTTACCATTGCATCACGACTACGCAGATCTACTTGTTTTTCAAAAAACATGACTCTCTCCTAAGAAAAAACCGACATGGTTCAGAGAGTGTTGGTTGAGCACATACCCGTAAAAAAGCCCCGGCAGCATAGCTGCGCGGGGCTTGGGTACGACTGTAGTGATTTGGTACTGTCCTTCGGCATGAATGACGGGGACTTGCCCCTTTCAAGTTATAATTGCGCTGCGGGTTCCGGCTCCGAGGTCTTGCGCCAAAGCCGGAAATCCACTTATGCCGTTATCGCTTCGTTTTCTTCCACCTCCTGTTCCTGCTCTACCTTCCCGATCAGGAATTCCGTTGCCTTTCTTGCAGCACTTGAAGCTGTGAAAATTGCCTTCTTGTCACCCTTCAACACCTTTATCCAGCTTGCAATGTAGGAAGCATGTTGCAATTGACCATCAATCCCGCAATGAGCACATGAGAATGCCGCCCCCAGCTCCGCAATCAGCTCCTCGAAAGCGTATGCACTATCCCCAAAGCGCCCATTAAAATCCCTTGCCAGGCGGCTTTTATGGCCGGTCCAGTGAGTTAATTCATGCAAGGCGGTAGAGTAGTAATCAGAGCTGGATTTAAATTCCAGCTTGTTCGGCATCTGTATTTCGTCGATCGACGGAATAAAACAGGCACGGTTGCTTCCGTGGACTACGCTGGCCTGCGCCAAAAGCCGCTCCGCTTCCGCATTGTCGGCAAACTGGTCGATTAGCGGCTTGGTTAGCACGTTGTATTTTTCCGGCAGGTTGTCGATCTGCGAAGCGTTAAACACGGTAAAAGTACGCAACAGAGAGATGGTTTTCTCTACGCTTTCACCGTCACCAGAAGCGTTAACGTCTTTCACCTTGAAAGGCTTGAATAACACGATGCGCGTGCCATGCTCCCCCTTGCGTACATTCGCCCCCACGTCTATGGCCTGTTTGAATGTCAGCCAAAGCGATGAAATGTAAGGGGTCATTGCCAGCAACACGGTATTGATACCGGAATATTCCCGGCCTGTTA
>Ga0315270_10000454_pt1 | contig 22663 bp, 14 predicted proteins | sample C1_bottom_MG_FD_204932 | JGI IMG/M metagenome (GOLD analysis project Ga0315270, IMG submission 204932) | Sediment microbial communities from Yellowstone Lake, YNP, Wyoming, USA - C1_bottom | ecosystem: Environmental > Aquatic > Freshwater > Lake > Sediment | place: USA: Wyoming | collected...
GCCACCAAATAATGAATACAGCCGAGTCGCAGGACTCGGCTTTATTCATTGCAATGTTGCATTCCAGTAATATTGTCTTTCCCGCATAGAAATTTCTTGGAAATATAATAATTTAATTTTCACGTTAATCTGAATAGACTTGCTTTGTAAAGGCGACTTTGTACTTGTCTTTAATCGGCTTCATCGTCATGATGACGGCAATCACAATCGACACGTTCGAATTTGATTCGTTGCCCACATTCGTGAAAGTGACTCAAGATGGCCTTATCATTTCTTAAAAATATATTTGCCATCAAAGTGCCAAATATTGTTTCAATTCTCCTGTCTACCCTTTCAGTTATTGTCATATCTAGCCTGTACATCAATCAAAATCAATTTTTGGAAGAGTTTGAGGCGAAAACTTATGATCTGAGATTTAAAAATTTACGCGGTGCGACTCCCTCTGACCCCAAGATCGCTATTGTAGCAATTGACGACAAAAGCATTGCCGAATTGGGCCGTTTCCCATGGAGCAGGAAGCAGTATGTACATCTTTTGGACAAGCTCTCTGCAGCTGGAGTGAAAGTGGTGTTATTTGATTTGTTTTTTCCTGAGCCAGAGTCCAGTGTTGCCGATAAGAGTTTCTCGTTAGCGGTTAAACGTGCTGGCAATGTGGGACTGGCGGTTGCGTATGATTTTGATAATAATTTTGAAGTTACAAAAAGCACGCATACGCTCCCAGAAATTGAAAAAAATGCTGCAGGGCTGGGTCATATCAACTTGGTTTCTGAAGATGATGGCGTACTGCGACGCAATCAACTATTCGTTAAGGACGGAAGCAAAAAAATGCCTTCGTTGGGGATGTTAGCTGCCATGATGGCATTGGGGGAGAAGGAGTTTGAAACCAGGCCAATTAAAGTGGTGTTGGGTGATCGAAGCATTCCAGTGGACCTTAATGATCGAATGTGGGTTAACTATACGGGGCCTCCACGTAGTTACAAAAACTACTCGTTCACAGATATCCTAAATGATCGTATCAAGCCAAGCGAATTAAAAGGAAAAATCCTGTTTGTGGGTGCGACAGCATTGGGTGTCTATGATATGCGGGTTACCCCGTTTAGTGGCAATACACCGGGGGTCGAGGTGCATGCCGCCATTACCGATAATATTTTAAACAATCGATTTATCCATCGCACCGGCTTGGAATCTATCTATGATATTGCATTCATTGTATTCCTTGGGCTACTTGCTTTTTATTTAACCAAACGGTTGGGGTTTTATGCCGCATTCCCGGTGGCCATTTTACTTTCAGCAACTTATATCTGGGTATCATTTTTGTTTTTTAAAAATGGTCATTGGGTAAGTATGATTTATCCACCAATATCGATCATATTTTCATTGTTAATTGGCGGGAGTTTCAGGTACTTGGTATTGGAACGTAAAGCAAGGGAATTACGTTCCATATTTTCCAGTTACCACTCGGACAAGTTGGTAAAGCGTCTGGAAGAAGAGCCTGATGCAGCCAAAATAGGGGGTGATAACAAAGAGGTTACGATTATATTTACAGATATAAAGGGATTCACATCGTTCTCGGAGAGACACACACCACAGGAAGTGGTGAAACGATTAAATGAATATTTGGGTGAAATGGTTCAAGTTATTGAAGAATTCGATGGATATGTCGATAAGTTTATTGGTGACGGGATTATGGCTTATTGGGGGGCACCGCTTGCGCAAAGCGATCACACAAAACTGGCGATAGCTTGTGTAGTGGCCATGAAGAAATCGATGGTGAAACTAGGCTTGAAGTGGCAAGCAGAATCTGTAGAACCATTTGAGATACGTGTGGGAGTCCAATCAGGTGAAGTGGTGGCAGGAAATGTTGGATTGCGTGGCAAGAAGATGGAATACACGGTCATAGGCGATACCGTCAATCAGGCAGCCAGACTTGAAAGTAGTGCGAAATATTATGGAGTGGATGTGTTGGTGGGTGAGCAGACTTATCTGAACTCCAGAGATGTATACAAATATCGAGAGTTGGATAAAGTGCGTATGGTCGGAAAACAGGTGCCCGTTACTGTTTTTGAGTTGATTGGGAAACATTCTGACGCGTGTGCGAAGTTATACGAAGATTTTGCTGCTGCGCTGGCAATATATCGCGAGCACAAATGGGATGATGCCGAGAAGAGTTTTGCCTCAATCGTGACCGAGTTTCCAGACGACAAACCAAGCAAATTGTATCTGGAACGTTGTCTTTATTTTAAGACGACACCTGTTCCGGTAAATTGGGATGGCGTATTTAACAGAAGGGGCAAGTGAGCGATATAAGCTGATAATAATATTTTCGTGAATTTACTCTTGAAAAAGGTTAATAGTCGAAAAGGTGATAATAATGCGATTTATTTACACGTTGATTGTATCAATTTTTCCCTTGGTTTCTTGCATTTGCACGGCAACAACAAATGTTGATGCTGCAACTGGCCCTGTCAAAGTTGGTTTCGTAAAGGAAATGGCGATCACCGGGAGCAAAAAACTTGTGGGGTGGGATGCTGACCATCTGTTTGTGGTCAAACAGGACAACACGATTGATGAGATTGACCTTGATGGACACTTAATACTTTCATTGTCGGCAAAGGATGGCAAGGGTGTATCAATTTTTAAACAACCAGAAGCTGTTGCTGTGTCAGATGGCCTTATTTATATTGTAGATAGTGGGAGTAACCTGGTTGCCCTGTTCAGCAGAGATGGTAAATTTCAAGGTAACTTTGGGGCTAAGCGTGGTGGTTTTTTTGGAAGTAAAGCGGGTGTTGAACTCAGCTCACCACAGGGTGTTGCAACCTTCGAAGGCATTGTTTATGTATCCGACACAGGAAACAGCAAGATTCAAATGTTTGGTATTAACGGCGTGCATATCGATACACTCGAGATAGACAACTCCGCTGAAAATAAAGCTATAAAGGAAAAAGGATCGCCCTTCAAATTACGTGAGCCCACGGAAATTGCTATCGATGGAAGGGGCGATATTTACGTACTGGATACCGGTGATAATTTGATCAAAATATATTCACCAAATGGAAAATACCTGCGGCATCTACCCAAAGATGGCCAGCCTTTGACCTTTTGTCTATCCAAAGAGGGTGTTTATGTGGCCGATAAAGATTCCCTCGTTATTCGCCGCTATGATTTTGAGGGTAAATTGAATTACTCCTTTGGGGCCAGGGGGGAAGGTCGAGGTTTATTTAAAAGCATAAATGGCCTAGTAACAGGTAAGGATCTTCAAGTGTATTTGAACGACGGCAAAACGGGAGTCGTGAATTATTTTCAAGCTGAATTACATCCTTCACAAGATGTTATTCCAAAATTAGCTTCAAGAATTTCTATAAAAGCAAATGATGCATTATCTGTTTCAGTCAGCAAATTGGCGTGGAATAACGTGGATACGATCTATGGAATAGATGCTGATAAAAAATCCATCGTTCGGATTATGAACGGCCAGCCTGCTGGCGTAGTCGACACTGTGGGACTTTTACCAGTTGGACTAGCTGTAGACAAGGATGGTGTACTGTGGGTGCTGGATAAAATTGGTTATAGAGTAGTTAAACTTGACGAGTCCGGTGCGATAACAAACAGCATTGGTAGCAAAGGGAGCAAGAAGGGGCAGCTGAGTGATCCTACCGATATTGCCATTTCGCACAATGGGCAGATATACATTGCGGACCAGGGGAATAACTGGATACAAATATTTAATCGAGATGGTGGATTCGTCAGGGCAATCACAAAGGGTAAAGACAGCAAAATTGATACACCAGTCTCTATTTCAATTAGCCCTCAAGACCGCTTGTTTGTTTTGGATAAAGGACGTTCGGTTGTTATGTCGTTTTCCGATAAAGGTGAGCCCTTAAATGAATTTGGTAAGGCTCATGGCATATTTTCGGGACTGCTAAAACCTGTGGGTTTGATGGCGACCCAGGATGAGGTGTTTGTATTGGACTCAAATCAAGTTAAAGTTTTTTCCCACCAAGGACATTATCAACGCACATTTGCGGTCAAAGGTGATGCCTTGGGAGAGATTGATGATCCAGTGGCGATCACAGCAAAGGATAGTACGTCTTTTTTTATTTCAGAACGCGGAAATAAAAGGATACAAACATTTACAACGCTGTACAAACCCGGCGTGGCAGAAAAATTGAATGCCCAGGGAGGGGTACATGCAATTGAACTTCAATGGACTGCATCCTCACTCCCATACGTTAAACAATACAATGTTTATCGTTCAAAGAGTGCGGATACTGGGTTTGTTAAGATCGCAAGTAGTCTGAGTAACCAGTATACCGATGTGAGCCTGGTGGGCGGGGAACAAAATTTTTACCGCATCGTAGCTGAGACCCATTTTGGTTACGAAGGTGAAACAAGTGTTGCAGTGTATGGCATTGCACAAAAGTTTACTCCTCCTGTCCCCGAAAACGTTCAAGCAGAAGCGACACCTTGGCAGCTAAAATTAAGCTGGAGACCGGTTGAAAAACAATATCTGGCTGGGTATTTGATTTATCAAAAAGAGGGTGACTTGTTTACGAAGCTCGGTGAAGTTATGGAGCCAGAGTTTACACTACCGGGTCTTAAACCAGATACTAAATACACATTGTATGTTGCTACACGCAGTCGGGACAACCTTGAATCTGAGAAATTGGCAATCAGTGCGTCGACCTTGCCTTTTAATAAGGCACCATTGGAAATTGATGTATTAAAGATGCGGGACATTTTTTCAAACACCTACAAGCTTTATGAAGAAGATGGTGTGGGACGCATTAAATTGACCAACAATACTGATAAGCCTATTGAAAATGTAAAGGTTAGTTTTACTTTAAAAAATGTCATGGATTTTCCTACTGAAATAAAAATTAGCCAGTTACTTCCTGGCAAGAGTGAAGAGATCATGCTTAAAGCTGTTTTTAATAACAGCATATTGACAATTTCCGAAGACAGCTCCGTTCAGGCCTTGATAGAAGCCAGTTTTTACGAGAATGGTGCGCAGGTCATTTATAGTAAAAGTTCAACTGTAAAAGTGTATGACAAACATCGTCTGACCTGGGATGAACGTGGCCGTTATGCTGCTTTTATTACGCCCAAAGATCCACCGATTATGAATTTTGTGCGTTCAGTTGCCACGCAATTTCAAGACGCCAAGGATGAAGCTCAGCTTGCGGCAGTCATTTTTGAAGCAATGGGAGTGGCAGGGCTGACCTACTTACCTGACCCCGCAAATCCTTACCAGGTTAGCTCCGGCAAAACAGATGTGGTGGACTATATCCAGTATCCACGCGAAACATTGAGGCGTAAATCGGGTGATTGTGATGACCTCGTGGCTATATATTCAGCAGCACTGGAAAGCCTGGGGATTTACACATTGGCGGTGGAGGTACCCGGGCATATGTTTATGATGTTCTCAACGGGCATTGATGCTGATAATGATGGTTATACAAATAACGATTTGTATGTCATACATAAAGGGAAGTTGTGGATTCCCGTTGAGACGACAGTGATTGGAAAGTCTTTTGTAAAAGCATGGGAGTTGGGGGCGGCCAATTATTATAAATGGAAGGACAAGGGGCTGACGTTACTGGATGTACATGAATCGTGGATTTCATTCAAACCCGCTACCCTGCCCGAATCTACGCAAGCTCCCCTGGATATCAGTGCAAAACAAATGGAGAAAAAATTTGCGGGCGACTTAGTATCAGTTATAAAAATTAGCTCACAAACTAAAATACGCGCATATCAGCAGGCAATTATAAGCAATCCTGCTGATATGAACGCTCATCTCCAGGCTGGAATTATCTTGGCCAAATTGGGAGACAGGAGTGAGGCATCAAAATACTTCGATATCATTATCAAGACTGAACCTCAAAATGCAGCGGCACTGAATAATCGCGGCAATATATTCATGATAGAGGAAAATTTTCCTGCTGCGTTAAAGAGCTATATTGCTGCCACTCAGTACAGTCCTGAAGATGCAGATCTCTGGGTTAATTTGGCGAAGTCATACAAAGCGCAAAAAAATGTGAAGAAAGCCAAAGAGTCTTTTGTTAAAGCTCAAAAAGTGGATATAACGATTAAAAGTAAACATAAAGCGTTAGCTCAAGAGTTGCTCAACACGTTGTAACATTGAAATTGGGACAACAAACTTAGTACACGAGGTCATATATAGGAGAAAATTATGAAAAAGCTCATTTCAACGCTGCTGTTTATATCTTTCTTGTTGTTTTTACCGACACTCCACGCGGAAGGAAAAGGCGAGGTTCAGCTTGGTTTCTGGGAGCGGTTGAGAGTAAAAATTGAACAAATAGCACCTCAAAAAAAATTAACTGCTAGCACTGCCGTAGGGGGGGTGCGTGGTGCAAAAATGGCAGCAGAAGATGTGTATTGGAAGGGTGAAAAGATCAATCAAGCGGTAGATGCCGATGAGCTGGAGGCATTCAAAACTGCCATGTTGCTTGCGGCAGGGGGGGAGCTGGCAAAAGCGCAAATCGCATTTACAGATTTTGTAACAAAAAATCCGGAAAGCCCACTCCGTAAGGACGCTGATTCAGCACTCGCACAGCTTCAGGCGCGCAGATAGGGGTTATTGAGAGGAGGCAGACTGTTTTGCCATAAGTTGCTTCAGAATACGCTGCAGCAGCTCCTCGCCTCCAGACCGATAATCTGGGATAATCTCGCCCCCGGCATTTTTATCCGTCATTTGAATACCATGCAGTTATTTGCTTTTGGCATAAATCACAAAACCGCACCACTTGCTGTGCGCGAACAGGTAGCTTTCAACGTAGAAGCGATGGAGTCTGCCTTGCGCGATTTGGTAGGACATGGCGCAGCCAAGGAGGCGACGATACTGTCAACCTGTAATCGTACCGAGGTATATTGCAGCACGCATGAACCCGTACAGGCAATTAACTGGCTAGCAGATTACCATAAGCTCCCTTCGGATAAAATCGAACCTTACATATATACGATGCCGCAGGAAATAGCAGTTAAGCACGCGTTTCGCGTCGCTAGCGGATTGGAGTCCATGGTGTTGGGTGAGCCCCAAATATTGGGACAGTTGAAGCAGGCTGTGCGCTTTGCTGAGCAGGCAGGTACGATGGGGTTTTTGCTGCATAAATTATTTCAGCGAACTTTTTCAATCGCCAAGGATGTGCGAACCCATACCGAAATCGGCGCAAATCTGACCTCCATGGCGGCGGCGGCGGTTAAACTCTCAGAACGTATTTTCCCCAGCATTTCTGAGCAGCGGGTTTTGTTTATTGGCGCGGGTGAAATGATAGAACTGAATGCAGTGCATTTTGCTGCTAAATCGCCCAAATCCATCACTGTGGCAAATCGAACTTTGGAGCGTGCCGAGACCTTGGCGCGACGAATAAACGGCCATGCCATTACACTGCACGAACTAACTGACCAATTGGCTCTGCACGATATTATCGTGACCTGTACTGCAAGCCAATTACCTATACTGGGCAAAGGAATGGTTGAACGTGCGCTTAAGACACGTAAGCACAGGCCGTTATTTATTGTTGACCTTGCTGTACCGCGTGACGTAGAGGCCGAGGTGGCCGAATTGAGCGATGTATTCCTGTATACGGTGGATGATTTGGCAGAGGCGGTTCGCGACGGTCTGGATGCGCGACAGGGAGCCGTGAAGGAGGCAGAGGTCATTATCAATTCAGGAGTAAGTGATTTCATGCACTGGATGGATTCCCGTGAAGTTGTGCCCACAATAAGGGCGCTACGAGATAATGCAGAGCGCCAGCGACGTAGCGAAATGGATAAAGCGCTGCGTCATTTGGCCAAGGGAGAACCCGTCGAAAAGGTACTTGAGTCTCTGAGCAATGCGCTGACAAATAAATTCCTGCATGCGCCTACACAGGCGCTCAATAAGGCTCAAGCGGATGAACGCGAAGCGCTGCTGGAGACAATGCACCGCCTCTATCAGTTAAATACCCCTGAATGAAACTCACCATAGCAAATAAGCTAGCTCAACTGGCTGATCGCCTGGATGAGGTGAATACACTATTGAGTAGTGAGCATGCTACGAAAGATATGGATGCTTACCGCAAGCTCAATCGTGAGCGCTCGGAACTTGATCCTGTCGTCACGCTATATCATGCACACCAAGCTGCCGAGGCGGATGTGAGCACTGCGCTCGGTATGGTATCCGATCCGGAACTGCGTGAATTTGCCGAAGCCGAAGTAAAAGAGGGTCGTGTTCGTTTGGAACAAATTGAAGTAGATTTGCAAAAGCGGTTGTTACCCAAAGATCCAAACGATGATCGAAATGTTTTTCTGGAAGTGCGTGCAGGAACCGGAGGGGATGAGGCTGCTTTGTTTGCGGGAGATCTGTTCCGTATGTATACCAGGTTCGCCGAACGCCGGCGATGGCAAGTCGAACTGATTTCTGAAAGCCTGGGTGAAAAAGGCGGCTTCAAAGAAGTGATTGCCCGCATTATAGGTCAAGGCGCGTACTCAATTTTAAAATTTGAATCGGGAGCACATCGGGTGCAACGTGTTCCAGAAACCGAAACACAAGGGCGAGTACATACTTCGGCTTGTACCGTTGCTATTTTGCCTGAAGCCGATGAAGTTAGTGATGTTGTACTTAACCCTGCCGATTTACGCATCGATACTTTTCGCGCCAGCGGTGCAGGTGGACAACACATTAATAAGACCGACTCAGCTGTTCGTATAACCCATTTACCGACAGGGACTGTGGTGGAATGTCAGGATGGACGTTCACAGCATAAGAACAAAGCACAGGCAATGTCTGTGTTGGCAGCACGTATCAAAGCCAAGGAAGAAAGCGCAGCCCACAATAAATTGGCGGCAGAGCGTAAATCGTTGGTGGGCAGTGGTGATCGTTCCGAGCGAATCCGAACCTACAATTTCCCGCAGGGACGTGTCACCGACCATCGTATTAATCTGACGTTGTATAAAATGGATCACATCATGGATGGTGAAATTGATGAGTTGTGCAATGCCTTGATGGCAGAATATCAGGCCGAACAGTTGGCAGCGTTGGCAGATGAGGCTTGATCGTACAGATTTATTTTTGTTTCTGGTTAGGTAGAGTACGTCTGTGCTGTAAATATTTTTTCAGGTGTCTTGTCTTGCCCCAACAAATTCAATATATTTTGACGCACGATACCGTCACACTCGCTTCTGTGCTTACATTGGAAAAAAGCACGGCACGTATTGAGATTCAAAGTTTGCTGCAAAAAATATTGAATGTTCAGCGAGTCTATTTACTAGCACACCCAGAACGTTTGTTGAGCGATACCGAGTTAATCGATTATCAACATCTCTTGCAACGACGCCTATCAGGCGAGCCGATTGCCTATCTGCTGGGCGAACGTGAATTTTACGGATTAAATTTGAAGGTAACACCAAAAACCTTGATTCCACGACCAGATACAGAGTTATTGGTCGATCTGGCGATTAAGTACACTCCCCAAAACGATCCTTGTGACATACTGGATTTGGGCACCGGGTGTGGAGCCATAGCGCTGGCCATTGCACAGGCCAGGCCGTTGGCGAATGTGATGGCCGTGGATACCTCAGTTGAAGCGCTAACAGTGGCCATAGAAAATGCGCATAGCTTGGAAATAAAAAATACCAGCTTTGTACAGAGCGATTGGTTTGAAATGCTGGGAGTGAAGAAATTTGAGCTGATCATATCTAACCCTCCCTACATCGCCATGGGAGATCCGCATTTATCTCAGGGCGACGTACGTTACGAACCACTCACTGCATTAGTCTCTGGTATCGACGGCCTTGACGATATCAGACGGATTATCAAGCACTCGCCAAGTCATCTTTTGCATGGAGGCTGGTTAATATTAGAACATGGATATGATCAGGCGAGACGGGTTTGCAACATTTTGAGCGAAGCAGGGTTCGACCAAGTATTCTCTGCATGCGATCTGGCTGGAATTGAGCGTGTAAGCGGGGGACAATTTCACATCTAAGCACACGTTAAGTCTGCTACTTGACTGGACCAGGTCGACACTTTAAAATACCCGAGTAAATTACTCGATTAATAAATGTAAGGAGAACGCTCGTTATGAATATACAGGAAGTTATTAAACAGCAGGTCACGACACATCCGGTGGTTGTTTATATGAAAGGTACACCATCTGCCCCGCGCTGCGGCTTTTCGGCAAATGTAATCAATATACTCAATACGCTGGGAGTTAAAGATATTTTTAGTGTAAATATTCTGGAAAGTGATGAAATTCGTTTGGGCATTATTCAATATGCAAATTGGCCAACTGTCCCTCAGGTCTATATAAATGGTGAATTTATTGGCGGCTCTGATATTACAACTGAGATGTATCAAAGTGGTGAACTGAAGACAATGTTGGGCAAAGTTGCAGCTTGAATTCAGGAAGGACTATATAGTTATCTAGGCCATTTGGCATATATGACAGGGAGGAAAAGGGCTATACAATTCGCCTCGAGTGTTTAAGTACAAGTTTATGTAACTCGTTCTAACAACTCTCCTCCTTTTGGACAATCGCAAGATTGTCCATTTTTTTGTCTGGTAGAACTGAGTAAACTGGCTACTATTCGGTATGACGGTCAGGCTATTCCGGCTAACAACTTTCTGGCACGCTCTATAGCTGCTTTGACTTGCTCGGGTGCAGTACCGCCAATATGGTTACGCGCTGCAAGTGAACCTTCCAGCGTTAAAACCGCATAAATATCGTCTTCAATGAGCGTTGAGAATTGTTTTAATTCATTCAGTTTTAAATCAGCCAAGTCACATTCCTTCTTTTCTGCGAAGCTGACCGCAAGCGCAACTGCTTCGTGAGCATCACGAAAAGGAAGTCCTTTTTTAACCAGATAATCTGCCAAGTCTGTGGCGGTGGCGTAGCCTTGCAACGCTGCTGCGCGCATGGCTGCCGCCTTAACGACAATTCCGCCAATCATATCGGTGTAAATGCGCAGTGACATCGTGAGCGTATCCACCGTATCGAACAATGGCTCCTTATCCTCCTGATTGTCTTTGTTATATGCCAGTGGCTGAGCTTTCATAAGCGTGAGGAGGGCGACCAGGTTGCCATTAACCCGGCCTGTTTTGCCGCGAACTAGCTCAGGTACATCTGGATTTTTCTTTTGCGGCATGATGGATGAACCTGTGCAAAAACGATCCGCGATATCAATGAATCCAAAACGCGGATTCATCCATAAAATAAGCTCTTCTGACAAGCGGGATAAATGGGTCATGATCAGGGCGGCGCAGGCGGTAAATTCAATAGCAAAATCACGATCTGAAACCGCATCCAGCGAGTTTTCGCAGACGCCCTCGAAACCCAGGAGTTCGGCGACATATTCCCGTTTAATTGGATAACTTGTTCCAGCTAAGGCTGCCGCCCCCAGCGGTAACCGGTTTACCCTCTTACGGCAATCGTAGAGACGTTCAGCATCGCGTTTTAGCATCTCAAAATAGGCCATCAAATGGTGCCCGAAACTAACAGGCTGTGCTACCTGTAGATGGGTAAAGCCGGGCATTATTGTCTGTGTGTGTTTGGAGGCGAGGTCTAATAAGGCTGTCTGTAATGCACGGATAAGTTGTGTCAGATCATCGATGGCATAACGCAAATACAATCGTACATCGGTTGATACTTGGTCGTTTCTGGAACGGCCCGTATGAAGGCGTTTGCCAGCATCGCCGACAATGGCTGTTAGACGCTTTTCGATATTAAGGTGAACGTCTTCCAGATCAAGTTCCCAAACAAAGGCGCCGCTCAGGATTTCACTTTCGATTTGAGCCAACCCACGACGGATGTCGTTTAAATCCTGAATAGTAATGATGTTGCCGGCGGCCAGCATCTGAGCATGGGCAAGAGACCCCTGTATGTCGAAAAGCGCCAGGCGCTGGTCAAACTCCACGGAAGCGGTAAACCGTTTCACTAATTCATCTACGGGCTCATTAAATCTGCCTGACCAGGTTTGTTTATCTTGCATGGTTGTTCAGTCTTGTCCAGAATGTCGGCATAAAGAGGAGTTTCTATGCCTGAAGTGCAAAGTATAAATCAAAATCTGTGGCCTGACGCGTTGCCTAACTTCCGCAACCTAGGTGCAACATTGCGCATCGTGCTTTGGGTGAACGGAATTGCCCTGTTTGCAGCAATAGTCCAATCGGCTTCGGTCGCTGAAATTGTACAGCGTTTTATTGATGGCTCTGCTTTCATCCAGCCTGTTTTGTTATCGAGTCTTTTATTGCTCTATGGACTTAAAGATATTTTGGCTAGGCTAATCTACTGGCAGGGTGCTGCGTCAGTCATTTTTCTGGTTGTCGTGACAACGTTAATAATTGCTTATTTTGGCGGTGATCTATTTGCATCATCCCAGGGCAACGCCTCGTTTTATGTATGGCGCAATGCCCTGTTGAGCGGTGCGATGGCGGTACTCATACTCGCATATTTCAGGCTACGAGCCATGTCGCTTTCTACCGCGTTGCATCGAGCCAGGCTTCAAGCCTTACAAGCACGGATACGTCCGCATTTTTTATTTAATAGCATAAATGCGGTTTTGAGTATTGTGCGTGCTGATCCCAAACAAGCTGAGTCGGCATTGGAGGATATGGCTGACCTGTTCCGTATGGCGATGACTGATACCCGTAAAATGGTTATGCTAAGCCATGAGATCGCGTTATCACGCCAATACCTTGCGTTAGAAAAATTGCGTTTGGGCGAACGTCTAACGGAGAGTTGGCAAATTGATACAAGCCTGAACGATGCACTGGTTCCACCCTTGATGTTACAACCTCTGCTTGAAAATGCAGTGTATCACGGGATAGAACCATTGGAAAAAGGGGGAATAATTGATATTAAGCTCTTCAAAAAAGGCCAGGATATTCATTTGGAGATTAAAAATCCATGCCATGCTCATCGTGGCAAACACAATGGCCATAAAATGGCACTCGAAAACATTCGTGAAAGACTGGCCTTGCAGTTTGATGTAGAAGCAAAATACACCGTTGAGTGTGGTGAAGATTTTTACCACGTCCATATTCAAATGCCTTACATAAAAGAGGAGCGGCATGAACAGCGTTAATCTTCCACTGGCTGTATACATTGTTGATGATGAGTCACCTGCGCGTCACCGCATCAAGGAATTATTAAGTGACTGCCAATTGCAACTTCCACTGGAGTTGATAGGCGAGGCTTCAAATGGTATCGATGCACTTGAGCAACTGTCTACATTGAATGCTGATGTGGTTCTTGTAGATATCCGTATGCCGCAGATGGATGGCATAGAACTCGCCCAACACTTAAATAAACTGGAGAAGCCGCCGGTTATTATATTTACGACTGCCTTCGATAACTACGCAATACAGGCTTTTGAGCAGCATGCAGTCGATTATCTCCTCAAACCCATACGGCTGGGTCGACTCTTTGAAGCTCTCACAAGAGCACGAGCAGCGGTTCCGATAAGAAGCGAAATCCTGCAAGAACTTACACCCGAAGCGCGTAAAAATTTATCGATCCAGGAACGCGGAAAAATCATACTGATTCCAATAGAAAAAATTCTGTATTTGCGAGCTGAGTTGAAATATATCACTGTACGCACCGAAGAACGCGAATACCTTGCCGAAGAGCCATTGGGTTCGCTCGAGAAAGAATTTGCAGCGCGTTTTATACGTATCCATCGAAACTGTCTAGTCGCAAAAGATGAAATCGAAAGTTTTGAAAAAACAGGGGATGACGGAGCAGAAACACACTGGACGGTTAAGCTTAAAGGTCTGGATGAAAAATTGCCAATAAGTCGCAGGCAGCAATATATTGTCAAAGAATTTAAAAAATATTGAAAACACAAACAATGCCTAACATGAAATATATATGGGTCAGGTTAATCTTTAACTCCCGGGCGCCTCTTTTAACCAGGTGAAATAGTGTTCCCACTGGGGGTCCGCCTTAATTTCTGATTCGATTCTGTACTCTGGATGCAATTCTTTTAGAGCTGGGACAACTTCGCCAAGCTCTGCATCTTCACCGAAATAAACGAAATATTCGCGCATACCCGCTGAAGCAACGCGTCTTACATATACCGCCCATCCGTTGCCATGTTGACCAATAAGAGTCAATAAATTATTTTCTATTTTATCCAGTGTATCGGTTTCTTCAGGATTCCAATAATGTCCTGCTGTATCCTGCAAGCACCACACTGCAAACCAGGCAATATTTGGAAGCGATTCTCCGGGGTTGTCACTGATATATTGATCATCGAGCAAAACTTGTGATTGGTTGCCTATAATTTCTATGTCAAAAAGCTGCCAAGTCATTTGTGTACCTTATTTTCATATGTTAATTGAGGATCTAATTATTTGAGCGTCATTTTACCTGATAGCCGAAATAGGTTTGGTAAAAAGAGTTGAAAATATAATATTGAAAATATCAATTTCATGAGCTATATCAACGAGTAAAAATTTTTGAATTATTGGCTCGTTTTGCAGTGGTAAAATCAGGAAGAATTTATCACTAAATGACCATGTCACAACCCAGCTTTATTCATCTTCGCTTGCACAGTGAGTATTCCATCGTTGACGGTATTGTCCGCATCGGGGATGCGGTTGAGGCCGCCAAGCGAGATAACATGCCAGCGCTTGGCCTCACCGATTTGAATAATATTTTCGGACTGGTCAAATTTTATTTGGCTGCACGTTCCAAAGGTATCAAACCCGTTATTGGAAGTGATGTATTTGTCAGCAATGATGCCGAACGAAACCAGCCCTTCCGCTTATTATTGTTATGTCAGTCAAACACGGGATATCTACGTCTATGTGATTTGTTGACACGCGCACATCTGGAAAATCAAAATCAAGGTCGACCTGAGATTCGCAAGGAATGGTTGCAAGGTGGCACGGAAGGATTGATTGCTTTGTCAGGCGCACAAATGGGTGAGGTCGGCACCACGCTGTTGAATGGTAACTTGGGCAGGGCGCGTTTATTGGCACAAGAATATGCCGGGCTTTTTCCAGCACGATTTTATCTGGAGGTACAGCGGTGTGGTCATGCGCGTGAAGAGTTTCATATAAACGAAACCGTGAAGCTTGCAGCGGAATTGGCATTGCCAGTGGTCGCCACACACCCCGTGCAATTTCTGAGCTCGGATGATTACAAGGCGCATGAGGCGCGTGTATGCATTGCCGAGGGATATGTACTGAACGATAAACGTCGCGTTCGCAATTTTACCCCCCAACAATATTTCAAGACACAAGCAGAGATGGTTGCGCTTTACCCTGATCTGCCTGAAGCGCTGATAAATAGTGTAGAAATTGCCAAACGTTGCAACCTGACGCTTAATCTAGGGAAACCCTATCTGCCAGATTTTCCGACACCTAACAATATCGGGCTGGACGATTTTTTGCGATCGGAATCTGAAATAGGCCTGACGCAGCGAATGGCAGTGTTATATCCAGATGAAAAAGTGCGCTTACAGAGACAAGACGAGTATGCCTCACGCCTTTCGTTTGAGATAGAAACTATCATAAAAATGGGCTTTCCCGGCTACTTTCTGATTGTGGCGGATTTTATTCGCTGGGCAAAAAGTAATGGAGTACCGGTAGGCCCAGGAAGGGGGTCCGGTGCCGGCTCGCTAGTGGCATACAGCCTGGGAATAACCGATCTTGACCCCCTGCGTTATGAATTACTGTTTGAACGATTTTTAAATCCTGAACGCGTATCCATGCCGGACTTCGACGTGGATTTTTGCCAAGATGGTCGTGAACGTGTCATCGACTACGTCAAGCAAAAATATGGCGCGTCAAGCGTGTCACAGATTGTTACTTTTGGCACTCTGTCTTCAAAGGCAGTAATTCGTGATGTGGGTCGCGTTATGGATTTTCCATATGGCCTGTGTGACCGGCTTTCAAAATTAGTACCACTTGAGGGCGTCAAGCCAGTATCTCTGAGAAAAGCACGTGAGATTGAGCCCGAGTTTAATTCTATAATCGGTAGCGAAGAAGGTGTTGGGGAGTTGCTTGAGTTATGTGAAAGGCTGGAAGATTTAACCCGGAACGTGGGTATGCATGCCGGGGGGGTGTTAATTTCTCCCGGAAAACTTTCAGATTTCTGCCCACTGTATTGCGCAGAGGGGAGTGAAAATGCAGTCAGTCAATTTGACAAAGATGACGTCGAAAAAATTGGCCTGGTGAAGTTCGATTTCTTGGGTCTGCGCACCCTGACCACCATAGATTGGGCGGTACGTTATGTACGAGAAATGCAAGGAGCCAATGTCCCGTTCAATATTGAAGCCATACCACTGGATGATAAGGCGTCTTATAAGCTATTGAAAGCTGCCAATACCACCGCTGTGTTCCAGCTCGAATCGCCGGGTATGAAAAAATTGATCGTCAAGCTGGAACCGGATACCTTTGAAGATATTGTAGCCCTGGTTGCATTATATCGCCCTGGTCCACTGGAATCAGGCATGGTGGAAGATTTTATAAACCGGAAACACGGGCGAGCCAAGGCAGATTATTTCCATCCTGAATTAGAAGTATCGCTTAAGCCGACTTACGGGGTGATCGTGTACCAAGAGCAGGTCATGCAGATCGCCCAAATTATCGGGGGGTATTCACTCGGTGCCGCGGATCTGTTGCGACGTGCGATGGGAAAGAAAAATGCGGATGAAATGGCGCAGCATCGCAGTATCTTTGTAGAAGGTGCGCTCAAGAGAGGGATAGATGAGAAACTTGCAACACATCTATTCGATTTGATGGAGAAATTTGCAGGTTACGGGTTCAACAAATCACACTCGGCAGCTTATGCGTTAGTCTCGTATCAAACAGCCTACCTGAAGGTGCACTATCCCGCTGCCTTTATGGCGGCGACGCTGTCGTCTGATATGGACAACACCGACAAGGTACATAGTAATTATGATGATACCCTTTTTCAAAACTTGATTGTTTTACCACCAGATATTAATACCTCACAGTATCGTTTTGCCCCTGTAGATGAAAAGACTGTTGCCTATGGACTTGGAGCGATCAAGGGAACGGGGGAAGCCGCCATCATCAATATAGTGGAAGCTCGAAAAAAGGGGGGCGCATTCAAAAATATATTTGATTTTTGCCGTCGAGTAGACAAGCGTCATGTCAACCGTCGTTCCATTGAGGCACTCATTCGGGGCGGTGCTTTCGATTCTATATCCGAACATCGGCATCAAATATTGGTAACGCTCGATGATGCGCTCGCCAGTGCTGAACAGCAAGCACGTGCAGCCAATCAAAATAGCCTGTTTGGCGATGATGACAGTGCGGAAATGCCGGTGCAGATGAAGCAGGTAAATGACTGGAGTTTGCGTGAAAAACTTCAGCATGAAAAATCAAGTCTGGGTTTTTATTTAAGCGGCCACCCCTATCAGGAATTCGCAGAAGAATTGGCCCCCTTTATAAAACAACGGTTGGCCGATATCACCCCACAGTCATTGCCACAGGGTAATGCCAGTAAACGAGCAGGCTTGGCAGTGGTGCTGGCAGGCATGGTAGCCGATGTGCGTATTCAGCAAACCCGTCGTGGACGTATGGCGATCGTTAAAATTGAAGACGGTAGCGCTCAATTGGAAGTGACATTGTTTAATGAAACCTATGAAGCCAGCCGTCCCTGGATACGTGATGGAGAGCTACTCGTTGTTCATGGCAAAGCTACGATGGATGATTATTCAGGAAACATGCGGGTGACGGCAGATGTGGTGATGGATCTCGCATCTGCACGTGCAGCGTTTGCCAAGAGACTGGATCTTGGCTGTGCAGAACAAGAAGCACTGATTGTTACCAAGCTTAAAGAATTATTTTCTCCCTATCGTGGAGGTAAATGCCCGGTAGTCATTCACTATCGCAATCAGACAGGCAGTGCGCAATTACGCTTAGGCGAAACCTGGAATGTCACTCTCCCTGATGGGTTACTCAGCGACTTGCGGGGGTTGTTGGGCGAGAAAAATGTTCGGGTGGTCTATGGGTAATACTCATAAATCAGCTAGCACGCTTATTGGGTCGGCAGACCCTTTGTCCTGGCCAACGCGTCTGCAATAGCAGGATGATTTTCCTGTGGCAGATCCAGATGGTAACCCTGCACCATATCTACCCCCATGCCCTGAAGCATCGTGTAAATGTCGGCACTTTCAACAAATTCTGCAACGGTCTTTTTCCCCAAGCCACGTGCCACATCCACAATCGATTTCACAAACACCTGATTGTCGACGTCATTGGGCAGATCACGGATAAAAAGACCGTCAATTTTTAATACGTCAGCCCTGAGATGTTTGAGATACGCAAAAGAAGAGAAACCGGTTCCAAAGTCATCGAGACAAGTGATGCACCCATTTTTTTGCAAGGCCTCAATAAATCTGACTGCATCCTGCAAATCAGAAACTGCCGATGTCTCTGTAAGCTCAATTAACAAACGTTGTGGTTCTACCTTGTAATTGGAAAGCTGTTTGGCGATAAATTGGGGAAGCGTTGGTTCATCAAAGGACCGTCCGGAGATGTTAATCGCAAGGGCCGGAATCAACGTTGATTTTGCTAGAAGCGCTATGCTTTCACTGATCACCCAACGGTCCAGGTTTAGAATTTGCCCGCTCTTTTCCGCATGATGTATAAAGCTCCCAGGCATGATCAGCCGTGTATTGTCTTCTTCATCAACCATTCTGACTAGCACCTCAAGATGGGACAATTGCCCGCTCAGTGAATGATAAATTCCTTGATGATGGAGGCGTAACAGATTTTTTTTCATCGCGATGTTAATGCGATCATTCCAGGTAAGGCGACATACCATTTCGCGAGAGGTATCGAGATCGATGCGATATTTTCTCCAGGTATTTTTTCCGGACTCCTTGGCCTGGTACATGGCGGCATCAGCATGGGCAATTAAATCTTCGGTGGTATTCGCCTGCTCGGGGTAAAAAGCGATACCCAGACTGGTCGTGAGCCTGAAATTTTGTCCCTCAAAACGGAAAGGAATTTGCGAGATGGCGCGTACCATACGTTCGGCCAGCGCCTCGGCCTCCTGCGTGGAAGTATCGGGCATCAGCAGTGCAAACTCATCGCCACCCAGACGACACAATGTTTCATTTCGTCTAACCAGCGCACCAACTTCCCCGGCAATTCTGATGAGCATGGTGTCTCCAGCTCGATGTCCAAAGGTGTCGTTGACGTATTTAAACTCATCCAGATCAAAAAATATTAACGCGCCTTTGTTATGGTGTCTTTCCGAAGAATCAAGCAAGCGTGTAAGCTCTTCCTGAAGGCGGCGACGGTTATATAAACCGGTGAGTGCATCCCTTTCGGCAAGGTATATTAATTGTTCTGCGGTCTGGCGTTCACGGGTAATGTCCTCATAGACCCAGAGTCGCCCAATATATGGATTTTCACTCCCCCGGACAGGATAAGAAAATTGCGTGATGATACGTCCGTCAGCCATTGAAATTTCAAAGTTATCCGACACTTCGTGGCTGTCCAGGGTTTTCAAAATATGTTTTGTAAAATAGTCTGGCCGTGCGAGTACATTGGATGAGTATGTCAGTAACTCTTCAGTACTCTTGCCCGCCAGTGGAATATTGTCGGGTATCATCCAGAGGCGCAAGAAAGCAGGGTTGTAATACATGACCTTGTTATTCGAATTAACAAATAGAATACCCAGGTTCATTGCAGCGAGAAGTGCAACCAGTCTGGCGCGTTCTTCTTCAAGGTTATTCAAATATAACCGGCGTGTATCATCCGCCATCTTGAGTTCAGTCAAGCTTTCACGTAAAACCATTTCCGATTCTTTTCGCTCGGTGATATCCAGCATGCTGATGCGTATACCCAATGGGGTGCCGTCCGTTCCATGAATGGATTGCCAAAATACCTCTAGCCAGGTCACCAGGCCGTTTTTACGACGCAGCTGGAATTCAAAGGATTCATAATTACCTCCCCCATCAAGCGCATTTCTGCATGCGTCGAGAACGCGCTCGATATCTTCTTCTATTGCCAGGCAAGCAGGAAATTTGTTCATCTTCATACACTCACTGGGTGTATATCCTGTGACACGTTCAACAGAAGGATTGATCCAGTGTATAGAACCGTCAGGATTCAGCCAGCTCTCGCAGCCGTACGTATAGTCTGCAATCGAATGAAATTCAGACTCACTGTTACTTAGGGCATGAATACGGCTACCGATGGCGGCAGACATGGTATTAAAAGCATAAGCCAGTTTGCCGATTTCATCCTGTGAGTTGACCGGCAATTGTGTATCAAAATTTCCACGGGCAATTTGCTCGCTTGCCCGTGTAAGCATAACCAGATTACGGGTAAGCCAGTAGCCTATCAGGGCCAGTAAAAATACCGACAGGATTATTTCACCTGTAGCGATCAGCATGCTTTGTTTCAAGAGTTTTGTTTTTGCCGCAGTCAAAAATTTGGTCGAAAAACCATATCTCAGTACGCCATATTTTTGATTGGAAATCGTGATATCCATTATTGCATCAAAATATCCATCCTCTGAATATAGGCCCGTGTCCAGGTCGGGAGGTGGTCGATGCGAGTCCCAGCTGTTAGAGGCTATCAGTTTATTGTTGTTATCGAAAATCGCCATATAGGCGATACCATTTTTGTTCTGGATTTCATCGATAATTTCTTGCAGAGTGCCATAATCGCGTTGAGCAAAAGGACCGGACAAAGCGGCGTTTAGCAATGGGCGAATTTCCGTTGTTCTGGCCAAGCCCTGATCATTCAAATTGACATGAATTAACCGAACACTGTTGGCTACCAATAAGGTAAGCATAATCAATTGCACCGATATGCTAGCCAGGAGCAGTCGGAAGCGCAGGGACTTGCGGAAAGGGGTTTTTATCAAGGCGCTTCAACTCCGGGTGTTTTTTGAAAATTTTATTGTGGCAAGTTTTGGGTAGTAAGCAATCGCTTTGTTTCGTCAGCGTAGCGGTCAAGGGTACTCATATCACTGGCAGTAACGGGTATCAGGCCGAGGAAACCGGTATTCCTCAAAAATAGCTTGCACTCACTTGATTCTTCTTCAAACTTTTCAAGCACCGTGTAGAGTTGTTCGGTCGCCTTTTTTCCGAGCCGGGGGTTGGCCAGAAAAACCAGGTTGAATAGCTCATCGGTTTTGATGACGACCCTGACAGATTCTCTTAATTCTGCGGGCATTTGAGCCAGTGCGGCAGGTGCAGAGACGGCTGCATTGGCTTCACCTTTTTGTAAGGCCAAAATTGCAGAAGCAAATGTAGGGACTTCCATAATCTGAAAATCAGTCCCCGGATTCAGGCCGTGTTCGCGTAAATACGTCAAGCATCCGATTGAAGCCAGTGAGAGACGATCTGGCAGGGCAATGGTCTTTCCATGCAAATCTGACAAGGATTTAATCGGGCTATCGAGGGCAGTCATGACCAGGCAACGATTGCCACCTGCAAAACGTACTAAAGGCGTAAATTGTTGCTCTGTTTGAAGCAGGCGGGCAAAATGGGCTGCAGTGATAACCAGGTCATAGGCACCATTCTGTGCATTTATCATGTATTGCCTGAATCCGTTTGCGGTGTAAATGTTGACCGGCCTGCCTAATTCTTTTTCTAGATATTGTCTGAACGGTTCATAGGTACTGATCAGAGCACGGGCACTCAAGTAAGGAACAATACCCACTTCCAATGGTTTCTCTGTTGTCTTGTTTTTGGCAAAGGCCATACATGAGGATACTGAGAGCAGCACCAAAATTCCATATCGCATTAATTTGAACATGATTCAATCCCGTTTAACAATGTAGACAATGAAGTGCGAAATAAAATTATCAAAGGACAGCGTAATTGCAGAAATAAAATATATATTTTGTAAATATACCCGGTCTCGCTAGCGTTCTTCATCCATCGCTTTTTTCAGTAATTCACCATAATATTTTAGTGGCTTCAGCTCGTCAGGATTCGTGTCAGCCAATCCCCGATAACCAAAATCATTCATCAGTTGGATGCCTTCTTCTGTATTGTTTGCAAACACATCAATTGCCTGCTTGATTTTTTCAAGTTTTAGTTTTGATAGTTTGGGGCTGCCCAGGATGAATATACCCGGTACGTGTACTTTGTCCCAAGTATAGGCAATAATTATTTTGTCCTGTATAGATACAGGCATTTGTTGAAGGGCACGGTCAGAAACTATCGCCGCTGACACTTCGCCGGCAATGACATGATTTACGGCAGCGGCATGATTAAGTAAGTTGATGATGGTGACATCTTGGCCGGGAACCAATCCTGCTTCATGCAGCATCTGTTCCCCTTGCATGGATACAATGGCCAACGCATCTGACATGGCTACCGATTTGCCGCGTAATTCGGACAACGTAAGAAAAGTTGTATTTCTTCTGATGATAAGCACTGGCATTGTATCTTCCAGTGGACGAAGTAACGGAATATAGCCCGATTCAGACCATGCCAAGTAGGCAGAATTTGCAGGTGTAATGATGATGGGATACTCACGCATCCTGATTCGATTGTAGAACGTTTGATAATCGGGTGCCGAGATAATGGTGACAGGCTCGTTGAATTTGAGTTGCAAGTACATGCGAAGCGTAGCGTAGTTTTTTACCAGGGTTTTAACGGGAAGAAAAGGTGCAATCGCAATATCAAACCCGTTTTTTTGCTCTTCCGCCCCTAA
>Ga0315270_10000455_pt1 | contig 22639 bp, 23 predicted proteins | sample C1_bottom_MG_FD_204932 | JGI IMG/M metagenome (GOLD analysis project Ga0315270, IMG submission 204932) | Sediment microbial communities from Yellowstone Lake, YNP, Wyoming, USA - C1_bottom | ecosystem: Environmental > Aquatic > Freshwater > Lake > Sediment | place: USA: Wyoming | collected...
GGGAATCCTATTAGCGGGCGGTCTATTGGCAAGGTGTGGAGGAGGATCAAGTTCTACCACCGTTTCCAAAGCTCAACTTGACCCAAGGGTGCCCATTACATCAGTTAATCAGGGTGCGGTAGTGAGTACTGCAAATAATGCGGCCATTCAAAACATGGGTGGTAGCAGCAGCCTAATTTTGAACACGGCTGAGTTAGCGTTACTCAAAATGGAACAACAAAGTGCAGTTGCTGGAAGTGCAGGCATACCAATCAAATGCAAGGTCAGTGGCACTTATTCATACGACACGGACAACACAGCAAAACCAGGATCGAACGCGACGTATTTCAATATTACCTATAACAATTGTATAGACGTAACGGGTACAACAACAGACGGTACTATCAAGAATACAGGGGTCACACATACAACTACCCCAAGCAATTCGATCACTGCAGAAGTTGATTTTATAAACTACACAGTGACTACCAAAACAAACACAATCAAGATCAACGGCGGTTTTAATATGAGCTCAACGGGTATCGCGACGAATACGCGTATCAATACCCTAAAAGGAAAACAATTAACCCTGGGTGTAAACACTGATAATTTTGTACTGGAAGATTTCTGGTTTGTTGATACATACGACAACCTGGCCACTACCCCTGTCCCCCATAATTACCGTATTAGCTACGAAGTCACCACCACCAACAGTACGAATCATGCCAAAGATTTTGAGTTTGGATTTACAACAAGTCAAACTATTTCAAAGCTACTTGCCAATGCCTATCCCCATACGGGGCAATTCATTGTTACGGGGGGTAAATCAACCGCACTGTTGGTCACAATTGTTCCAGGTGGTACTGCTGGTACCTCGACGGGAACATTAACGATTCAACTGAGTACCGATAATCGAGTTACCTGGGGCAAAGCAGTGACGACAACCTGGGCAAAACTTTAAAAATAAGGCCCGGTTAACTTAGTATTAAAAACAAAATGCAAGCTGTAAAGCTTGCATTTTTTTTTAACGAGATAAAACAGGGGGATGTGCGTGTAGAAACATACGGGTAATAAATGATTTGCTTACCAGTAAAAAGCACCATTGAGTGCGCCGTATTTCCACCCAGAGTTAAAGATGCGTGCCTGAGGGGTATCACCACGAATGGTGAGCACGCTGATAGGATTGCCACCCGTTGCACTACCTACCGCTTCCGTATCGAATACCCAAACATTGCCTCGCGTTGAACTCGCTGTAGTGATAAATGCAAGTTTGTTGTTGGAAGAACTAAAAACAATATCTACGGGGGCATCACCAACAGATAACGTGCGAATAACTCTGGGTGGATTCTCGCTCACATCAACGATACTAACGCTGTCCGACTGGTGATTTGCCACCCACACTTCTTTATTGTTTAAGGTTGCAACGGCGATGGGTTCAATTCCTACGGGTAAAGAAGCGGTCAGGGTCAAAATTGCGGCATTGATCGAATAGATATCAAGCGTGCCATTAGGCGTATTGATTGCAAAGAGCTTGCTGCCATCGGGTGCCATTGCCAACTGTTTAGACTGCGTAGTTTCAAACGTATCAAAGCGGGTCACCTTGTTTTTTTTCAGGGGTGGTATAGAGGCACGCTCGGCAGCGTGAGCAACGTTTAATTCGAGCGCGGTGATAATCGTGCCGAATACGAAAATAGTTGAAATCGCCTTTGATATCATCATAGTCTCCCTAACGCTTTAAATATAAACGAGCCCAATTAAGCTTGATTGGTGTGAGATAAATCACTTTCAATTCTGTTAAACCTCAAAAGGAATTGGTTACCTTTTAATAATTACTCAGTATGTTGACAGGGTACACTTACCTTGAAGCGTTACGCAAGAGAATTACAGAAAGAGAAATACAGAAAGTTAGGGAAATATCCGATGCTTTTGTTTTCAACGAGGACACTGATTGTAACAATTTACAGAGTGGAAATAGCTGGTAGGCGTGATCTCGAAATATAAAAGAAAAAATACATTTAATACACCATTTAACACTTCTACAGCTTTTATGAGCGCTTTTTGATCTTTGGTATCTTCCACTTTTGAAAAAATATTTTGAATAGTAGACAGCTGCCACCACAGCTTTGGATCATTAGTCGTATTAGAAGGATGTACCCAACTTTGAACTTTGTACTGATTTAAATATACCTCCAATTTACCCTTGTTTGATCTAACTTGGCAGCAGCGAAAATATGCAGCAGGAAAAGGGGGGTTGTCATTCGGGAGTACGGGGTTAGCATTCACATAAATTAATATAATTTGTTAAAAGAGGTGAACTTGTTCTGAAATTTCTTCAAATATTTCGCAGTTCCAACAAGATCTGAATTTTACTTCAACCAGGAATTTTTCATTTTGTTCTCTATTCATCACCAATAAATCGGGCAATGACCTCATTGCTTTCGGGAAATCAAGGCCGGCATACTCCAAGGCAGTAAGGCACTCAGTTTCTCGTATTACATTTTCGATGCCTAAACCAATAACGCGATATCCGGCATCGACAAGAATTGCCCTGATAATTCCTTCAGTCATCTCTTTCTTGATTCGATTATGGAAGTCCAAATGGTTCAAGCAGAAATGATATTGAGTTGGCTGGCGACGGTAAAAATGAAGTGGTTGGAGGTCAGCAGGTTGGCGATGGTTTCGCCGGCAGTTGTGAGGAGGGTCGAGATGTCACCGGGGGTTCCTGGAAGGGCTGCCATTGCTGTTGTCTCCTTGTTTTAGTTGTCTAAAATAACACAGCTAATGATTGCCTGGCAGATTATTTTATGTATAAGGATGCAAGTGCTTTGGTCAAGCCAATCGGGATGTGTTGTTTGGTGCGGCGCAGGCGGGCTTAACTAAGCCACAGCGTGTGCAGAAAACAGGGTGAAACCAAGTCGCTGTTACTACGTTACCTGGGATAAGGTTTCTTCCTTGATTATTTTTTTAAGCGTATCAACAAAGGTGTCTACCGGCTGGCCTCCGGTTATTTTATATTTGTCATTAATTATAAAAGTGGGTACTGATGAAACGCCCATCGCCAGGTATTTGGCTTCTTCTTCGCGAACTTCCTTTTTAAAACGCTCAGAGTCCAAAATCGTTCGTGCATCCGCTACGGGTAATCCGGCTTTTGCTACGGCGCCAAGAAGATCGTCAACATTGTTGGGGTTGCCACCTTGAGTAAAGTAAAGGTTGAATAAGGCAAGTTTTAACCCGGTTTGTTTATTAAGGTCGCGGGACCAGAGTAAAAGCCGGTGTGCGTTAAATGTATTGTAGATTCGTCCATGTTCTGAAAAATTAAAAGTAAATCCTAGGGCCTTGCCTCGGTCTGTAATCATTTTTGTAGTTTCAGCCAGGTCGGCAGGGGTTGAGCCGTATTTTTCATGCAAGTGTTCTACTAGACTCTGCCCTTCTGGGGGCATATTCGGGTTGAGTTCAAAGGGTTTCCATGTCAGGTCCACGTGTATCGGTGGGGTAAGGCGCGACAAGGCTTTGCTCAGTGATTGATAGCCAATGATACACCAGGGGCAGGACACATCAGACACGATATCGATTTTCAAGGGGGTATTCATATACGGTTACCTTTCTTTGAAAGCACGCTATAAATGACAACGATTTTAGACGTAAGTTTCAATGGTTTAATTTTAAATATCCAGGAAAAATTGTGTATTGAAATCAGGCGTAATTCTCACCCCTGTGAGCGGGTGTAATTGCTGCGATCGAAAATTTCACATTATCTCGATAAAAGCATTCGTCCAGATCGCTATCAAACGCTGCAATCGGCTAGAATGCCGCACTATTTATAATTTTTTTGAAGGTGTTCAATGGTTCCTCATCTTACCACTGCCCTGATAGGCCCGTTGCTTGAACTAGAGAAACACATCCTGACGGCGCAACCCGCGATCGAACACTGGTTTCGTGCGCAGTGGCAGGAGCACCGTGTGCCCATTTACGCTTCGGTAGATTTGCGTAACAGTGGTTTTAAAGTTGCTCCCGTCGATACTAATTTGTTTCCGGGAGGGTTTAACAATTTAAATCAGGATTTTTTACCGTTGTGCGTGTTGGCAGCGCAGAGCGCCATTGAAAAAATATGTCCCGATGCACGCGGTGTTTTACTTATACCCGAAAATCACACGCGCAATATGTTCTATTTGCAAAACGTTGCGAAGCTCGCGACCATCCTCAGAAGCGCGGGCGTCGTAGTGAGAATAGGAAGTTTACTACCCGAGATTACCAAACCTACTGTCCTTGAGCTACCGAATGGTGAGTCACTCACGCTTGAGCCTATTGTGCGCAAGGATAATCGATTGTTTTTGTCCAACTTTAATCCCTGTGTGATTCTGTTGAACAATGATCTGTCAGCGGGTGTGCCGGAAATATTGAAAAATCTTGAGCAGGAAGTGATTCCACCCCTTTGGGCGGGCTGGACGACACGTCGTAAATCAACCCATTTTTCAGCCTATGACCGTGTCGCAAACGAATTTGCGGAGCTCATCGAGATCGACCCCTGGTTGATCAATCCCTATTTTGGTCAATGTGGAAAAATTGATTTTCAGCAACGGTCGGGAGAAGATTGTCTGGCTGCCGAGGTGGACAGGGTGCTGAATAAAATTCGGGTGAAGTATGCTGAATATGGTGTGAAAGAGACACCCTTTGTCATTGTAAAAGCCGACGCTGGTACCTACGGCATGGGCATTATGACGGTGAAAGATGCCAGTGATGTACGCGAGCTCAATCGCAAACAACGCAACAAGATGGCGGTGGTAAAGGAGGGATTAGAGGTCTCCGAAGTGCTGGTACAAGAGGGTGTGTACACCTTTGAAAATATCAATGACGCAGTTGCTGAACCTGTAATTTATATGATCGACCATTTTGTGGTTGGCGGATTTTATCGCGTGCATACGGGCCGTGGCGTGGACGAAAACCTGAACGCACCGGGTATGCACTTTGTACCCTTGGCTTTTGAAGCGTGTTGTACCTTGCCCAACCCTATGTGTGCACCTAACGACACGCCGAACCGCTTTTATTCATATGGCGTAATCGCCAGGTTGGCGCTGCTCGCCGCTTCGGTAGAGCTGGAAGAAATGCAGCAAGCTATAGACGCATGATGATAGTGTTTCGAGCTGTGTTGTTTGCGGCAGGTTTCTTGCTGCTTTCCTCGTGTGGCAAAGAGCCGCTCTATCAGGAACAGGGATTCGTTTTTGGCACCCTGGTCGAGGTTAGCATTTATGGAGAAACTGAGGATAACGCTAAGCAGGCCGTGTCCAAGGTGATGCAAGAGTTTCAGCGCCTGCATAATTTTCTGCACGCCTGGAAACCTTCAAAATTAAGCGAAATAAATGCCGCGTTTGCGAAGGGTACCGCAATTGATATCCCCCCCGAGATGCAGACCATAATACGAAATTCTGCTGAGATATCGCTTCAATCGGATGGGATATTTAATCCAGCTATTGGGGGTTTAATCAAGTTATGGGGCTTTCAGGCGGATGATTTTAAACCCTCCAAACCGGAAGAAAAGAAAATTACCGCACTCACCGCATTACACCCCCAAATGAACGATATCGTCATCAACCTTGTCGCCGAGAAAAAGGTGGCTCACCTGGAGGCGCGCAGCCATAACCGAGCAGTACAGCTGGATCTTGGTGGGTATGCAAAAGGCTATGCACTGGATCGTGCGGCTGTTTTACTGAAACAAATGAAAGTAAATAATGCGCTCATCAATATTGGGGGAAACATAATGGCCATGGGTGGACATGGTGCGCGTCCGTGGCGAGTTGGCATACAACACCCGCGGAAACCCGGTCCACTAGCGACCCTCGACCTGCAAGATGGAGAGGCGATAGGTACATCGGGTGATTATCAGCGTTATTTTGAAATTGATGGCAAGCGATATTGTCACCTGATTGATCCGCGAAGTGGTCAACCGGCACAGGGTGTGCAGGCGGTTACTGTGCTGACCCATAATGCTCAAGCAGGGACGTTATCGGATGCGATCTCGAAGCCATTGTTTATAGCCGGCCCCAGGGGTTGGTTGCTGGCAGCGAAAAAAATGCATGTGGAGGAAGCGCTTTTAATTGATGATAGCGGCACGGTACATCTCACCGATGCAATGCAGAAAAGGCTAGAATTCACCGACCAAACGTTGGTTCGGGTGGTCGACAAATAGAAATACGCAGTTTGATAGATAACAAAGCATAACGTTAAGGAACACGATTCATGGTTGGTATATTACTAATAACCCATAATGGACTTGGCGAAAGTCTGATTGATTGTTTACATCATGTAACCGGTCGGATTCCGCACAATATAAAATCACTTTCAGTCCTGGCGAAGGATAACCCACAGCGTAAGGAAGAAGAGGCACGAGCACTGGTCAAGTCGTTGGATAGTGGTAAGGGTGTGTTGTTGTTGACCGATATTTTTGGTGCGACTCCTTCCAATATTGCGAGACGCATTTGTGAGCCGGGACACATCGAAGGGGTTGCAGGGGTGAATCTACCGATGTTGTTGCGAGTTGCGTGTGGCCCCGATATGCCTTTGTTGACCATGGCTCAACGTGCTGCACAAGGTGGTCGTGACTGCATAGTTTCACTTGATAGGGATATTGAATGGGCAAAGAAACCACTGAATAATCCCATTGATTGTCACGAAAAAAACTGAAGTGAAATTTGCCGGGGAATAAAAATGCTGAATCAGGACGTGTTAATTATTAACAAACTTGGCTTGCATGCTCGTGCCTCTGCCAAGCTGACACAGCTTGCTTCGAAGTTTCCATGCGAAGTATGGATTACGCGCAATTCGCGCCGCATCAATGCAAAAAGTATTATGGGGGTCATGATGCTGGCGGCTGCCAAGGGCAGCACGATCAATGTTGAAACCAGTGGTGAACAGGAGCAAGAAGCCATGGCTTCGATTGTTGAGTTAATCAACGACTATTTTGGTGAAGGCGAATAAGGTGTCAGGAACACAAGAAATAATATTTACGGGCGGTTCGGGTGCAGTTCTATGCACGAGTCGTTCACTCATCTGGTCGAGGTGTCTATGAGCTTTACCATGCATGGTCTACCCGTTTCCAGTGGGGTAGCAATTGGCCCTGCCCACCTGGTATCTCACACTTCGCTTGAAGTTTCGCATTACAGTCTTCCTAAAAACAAACTGCAGGACGAGGTTGAGCGTTTGAATTCCGCACTGGAAGAAACGCGGAAAGAATTAACCTTATTACATGAACATCGGCCACAGTATGCCGCAGCCGAGTTTGACGCGTTTATTGATTTGCATTTGATGATTTTGGGTGACGAGCACATCAGCCAGGCCGCGCGTGAACTTATTTTAAACGAGCAGTGTAATGCTGAATGGGCGCTCAAAGTTCAAATGGATGACCTGGTCATGCAGTTTGAAGCATTTGAAGACAGTTATTTGCGTGAACGCAAAACCGATGTGGTACAGGTTGTCGAACGCATACTTAAAACCATGAGTGGGCAATCGGGTCATGTACAACCCGTTATCAAACACGATGTTCTTCCCATTATGGTGGCGCACGATGTGAGTCCGGCTGATTTGATGCAACTGAAACCGCACCAATTTGCCGGCATCCTGACTGATCTCGGAGGCGCAACTTCACATACTTCGATTGTGGCGCGCAGTTTAAATAAACCTTGTGTCGTTGGCTTACACCATGCACGCGGTTTGATAAAAGAAAATGACATTCTGATTGTTGACGGTGCCCAGGGTGTTGTCATCGTCAACCCGGATAAGCAAATACTGGCCGAGTATAAATTACGCCACAGCGAACTGGAGCTTGAGCGGCAAAAGCTCAAGCGGTTGACAACCGCTCGAGCCAGGACCCTGGATGGAACGTTCATCGAGCTACACGCCAACATAGAGTTGCCAAGTGATCTGCCCGAAGTGAAAAATAATGGCGCAAGTGGAATTGGTTTGTTTCGTAGTGAATTTTTATTTCTCAATCGAGACACGTTGCCGGATGAGGAAGAACAATTTGAGGCTTATCGCGCCGTAGCCGAGGGTATGAAAGACCAGCCTGTAACCATCCGGACATTTGATCTGGGTGCGGACAAACAGATAAACGGTGCCAAACGAGTTGCCAGCAATCCTGCCCTTGGCTTGCGTGCAATACGCTTATGCCTGGCGGAACCTCAGTTATTCAAAACACAACTCCGAGCGTTGCTACGCGCTTCAGTTTACGGTGACGTTAAAATACTCATTCCGATGTTATCGGGTGTCGCCGAAATTAACCAAACATTGAATTTTATTGAAGCGGCGAAAGTGGGTCTGGAAGTAGATGGCCTGAAATATAACCCAACCGTACAGATAGGGGGCATGATCGAAATTCCAGCCGCTGCGCTATCACTCGGCGCGTTTATAAAAAAACTGGATTTTTTGTCTATCGGTACCAACGACCTAATCCAGTACACACTTGCGATAGATCGCACAGACGATGAAGTGGCGCATCTTTATGATCCCTTGCATCCTGCAGTACTTCAACTATTGTCAAATGTGATTGGCATTGCAAATAAAGCGGGCATGCCAGTTTCTGTGTGTGGTGAAATGGCGGGAGAGCTTGCTTATACTCGCCTGTTACTCGGTTTTGGGTTGAGGCAATTCTCAATGCACCCTGCACAATTGCTGGCGACCAAGCAACGTGTGCTCACCACAAGTTTGCCCGAGATAGGTGTACTAACGCAGCGAATTCTTCGTGCAAGTGATCCAATGAAAATTCGTGACTTGCTTGATAAGCTAAACACCTAAATTGCCTACCATCATTACACATACGGCTGTCCCATTGGCAGTGGGCCTGGGCTTAGGCAGTAGCGCCATACCCACGCGTCTTTTATTTGCGGGAATCGCCGTCTCGATCTTGCCGGATTTGGATGTGCTCGCTTTCCAATTGCATATACCGTACGCAAATGAATTCGGTCACCGTGGTGCAAGCCATTCACTTTTTTTTGCATGCATGGTCGCTTTGCTTGGCGCATTGATGGTTAACTATTTTCATGTCAGCAGGACACGCATAGTCGCTTTTCTTCTCTTGGTCGCAGCTTCACACGGCATACTTGATTCTTTAACCAACGGGGGAATGGGCATTGCATTTTTTTGGCCCTTCACATCAGCGCGATATGTTGCGCCTATACACGTGATTGAAGTGTCGCCATTAAGCATGTCGCGAATTATGTCATCACGCATTAGCGACGTTTTAATCTCTGAAGTGCTTTGGATATGGTTGCCTTGCCTGATACTGATGATGACGCTAAGGTATCTAAGCAAAACAAGTTCGGCGCAAACATTGGATAAATAATTATTTGGTCAGGTTTTATGGAATACAGGTTTAAAACAATAATTGCATTATCAGCATTAATTCTAGTCAATACTACAGCGGTGGGCCTTCCTTTCAATTTTATTGAAACACGTTCAATGGGGATGGGTGGCTCAGGCGTTGCCAGTGCCAGGGCTGAAGCTGCACCCTTATTCAATCCGGCGCTGTTGTCTATCGTTGAGGAATCCGACAAATACACCATGATCATGCCGACCATTGGCGCTCATCAAGCTGACCCTAGTCAGTTGATGAAGAGTTACCACCAATTTCAGGATGGAAAATATATCGATAAGCTGCAAAGCGACGTAGTCGCCCTGAAAGCCGCAACGTCAACGCTTACGCTAGATTATTTGGCTATAAATATTGCAGCAAATGCCATCGGCAATCCGGTTAACGGTTCCTTGACGCTATTATCAGGACAGCTATCAAATCTTAATAATAAGCCGATTGCAGTCGATGGTGGGATCGCAACTGTTATTAGCCTCCCACGCAAAAATCTGGGTCGCGCTTTTTATACCCAGGTCAACATCGTTGCGGGAGGAATATTCAACTATACCGATGCCGATACTTTAAAAAACTATGCCGCGACCGCTGAAAGTTGTGCCAGCGCAACAAACATCATTATCGTTCCAAATATAGCCTCGTGTTTGGAGTTGGCTACCTTTGATACCAACTCACTGACATCGGGTATCAATATAAGAGGCGTTGTGCTCGGTGAAATAGGTTTCGCTATTTCACAAGTATATGAAATAGCACATCATGACATCGCCATAGGAATTACACCAAAAATAATTTCAGCCCAATTGTTTGACGTACTTTTTGACGTTAAAAATACAAATACAACTAATGTAAATAAATCTGACTACGAAGCACGCTACACAATCGCAAATTTTGATGCAGGTTTTGCCTACGATTATCGTAATGGTTGGCGGACCGGACTGGTTGTGAAAAATGTTCTACCCTATAAATTCAGCTTTAAAAGTATCCCGTCAGGTGCGCCTACAGGCTCTTCACCAGTTGAAAATGGGCATACTTTATTCTTCTCCCCACAGGCGAGGGTTGGAGTCTCGCGGGTGACAAGTTGGTCTGCAATTTCACTTGATGTCGACCTTACCCGCAACGATCCTGCAGGCCTGGAAGACAGTACACAATATATTGCACTGGGTGCAGAGTTGTATACTTTTACATGGGCACAGTTGCGGGCAGGTTACCGTATTGACAGGGTAAACCGGCTACGCAATGTTGCGTCGTTCGGGCTGGGTTTGGCGAATGCGGGAATACTGGCTGACCTGGCTGTGTCAGGAAACGAAAATGAAATCGGGGCGTCTTTTCAATTTGGATTCAAGTTTTAACCGCAAATAATTTGTGTTACTCTTTTTAATACTTTCAACATATGCTGAAAATATGGAGAGTTGTACGGATGAATTCGAAAATCTTTGGTAGAACATTCAGTCACGGTGAAAAAAATATTGGCATACCTTTAGTAAATAAAGTAACCTCAATTACATGCCTGGTGGCTGTGTTGATGAGTTTACCAGCTTGTGTAAAAGGATCTTCAAGTTCTACAATCACTCCACCTGGCCCGCCTGTTCTTTACTCCGGAAATCAAATCACGGTATCGGTATCGAATCTGTCTGCAAGTGCAACAACGGGGCAGACCGCAGCCATCCGGTCCTCAATCAATTATTATCGCCATTGGAACTATTCCTATCAGGACTACACCGCCCATACTCATCAAGTCACACGTGCAGTAGAGCTCAATACTGCATTGTCACTTTCAACCAGTGCGAATGACTTTAAAAACACCATTTTGAATCTGGGAACAGGATACAAATCTGGTGTGATGTATCAGGAAGGGCTTCAAAAAAGCGACAATTTAATCGCGGTTTTTGACTCAATGCCAGAATGGCTAAGTTCATGTACCAGCAAAACGGGATCAGCTACAGCATGTCGTGCCGCAACAACGTGTGGTTACAATTCCAGCATGAAATACTTTAATCTCTTTCCTCCGGTCGATTGGGCAGCGTGGAAAACCATTGTCACAACAACGGTAGATACGCTGCTAGATTTGACTGAATATAATGGCATGCAAAGAAATGTCTATCTGGAAGCCTGGAACGAACCTAATGTACGCGAGTGCTCATGGAACGATACGCATGCCAGTTTTATGGATTATTTTCACCGGACTTCAGTGGCCTTCACGCAAGCACGAAATAGCTTGTGTGCCTCAAAGGGATTTTCAGATCAACGTTGCCAGCGATTAAAATTTGGAGGACCGGCGGTTGGGGTATGGAATGGAAAGATAGATAATGCACGGTCAACGACGCTGATCGAGGACTTGATAACAGATAGTCTTATTCAAGCCAGCACGAACAGTGATCATCGTTTGGATTTCGTATCATTTCATGGGTTTTGGGGATCGGTACCTGGGCCTAGGAATCAATTAACGAGTGCACGTGACCTGATAACCAACACTTATGCAAACGCTGCAGGCAGCACGCCAGCATTTTTAATGCCTGAAATTATCATCAGCGAATGGAATGGCGACGATTCGACACGGGCGAGTAATTATCACCCTGTCGTGATGGCCGAAGCATATTTTGGGCTTCTTGAAAATAATATATCAAACGCGGCAATAGCGTCACTGGATGCTTATACCAATACCGCAACACTCTCAACGAATGATTTTGGTTTGTTGCTACCAGACGCCGTAATGAATAACTACCAACGACCCGCTTTTTTTGTTTACTCCGCATTTAGAAACCTGGCGGCTACGAGCAGCCAACCGCAATTTTATGCAAAGGATAGTTTAAGGGCAGTCGTTACAAAAACGAACACTCAAAATTGTTACAATCTTGTACTCTGGGATTTTGCTCCCGATCCGCTGACAAGTAGCGTATACAAAATTCTGAGCCAACTGAATTCAACTACCACAGAATTGGCACAATCCTATCTTACCGCTACCTATTCAGGGTCGGCACCTGCATCCTGTAATGCCTACATCAACGCATCAGCGACACCGAATGCTACAAAAGCTTTATGTAGTGATATTTACAACGGTAACTGCACGAGTATTCCAATTCCAACCCCTTCAGGGGGCCATGCTTGCAATACAGCATGGGGGAATGCTTTTACAGAAGCGGGAGTGGCATTTCGAAATTTAAGCGATAAACTGGCATCACCGGCTACCGTAAACATCAGTGATTTTGCAGGCTCAAACGGATTGTCCCAAGTCACGGGAACCTATATAGGAGAAGACCATGTACAGACAGCGCCTAAATCTCTCACTTTGAGTTTGGGAAGTGATGCTCAATCGCTACAATTTTTGATGGCTCGCAACACAGTAGTAACATTGTCCAATTTGTGCATTGGTAATCAGTAAACGTACACGGCATGCGTAGAAGGGTTCAATGGAATGCCTACTTAGTTTTTCTTTGTTTTTCATACTTGCCCCAATATTGAAACTCTTCTTCATGTACCTCGATATCCACTTCCATCACCCTTGATTGAAGGCGATCCTGTACGTCGGCCACGGCTTTGTTATAGACAATCGGGCCAAGCTCATCGAGGAAGAATTCAAGCAATGCACCGGCGGTGATATTGCCAATTTTCTCCCCCATATTTTTTTCAAAATACTTTTGAATGGAGGCAATAAGCTCAGTGCGGTTATCCTTGTTTATTTCAATCGTCATATTTTGAAGTCACCGCGATATAAATTTGAATTTCATAGTTGATTGATGAGTATTACGTTTCGCCCTAAATACATTAAAATTATGTCTTTTCAAATTCGCTCCCAGATTGTTTTGCAGGGTAGCCATTATCTTAAATTTTTTTGCGAGTAAGAAAAGCGAAATAGCAATGCTTATGAAAAAAACAGGGCGATGCCTATAACCATGCGTACCTTTCCATCTTGATCGGTACGCTCAAATAATTCGAATGACCCATGCACAAAATAAATATAACGAAAAAAGCTGACCAGGCTGATGAAAATCATCAAAGCGTAAAAGGTGGTCGTAATAATTGAAGATCTCATTGTTTATGTGGGTGTCAGTTGCATGGGTAAATATTGAATTCCATTGTAAATTTGTGTATCTCCCGATGGGCTAAATCCAAATTTGAGATAAGCGGGAACAGAATATAGCGAAGCGTTTACTGTAAATTCCCTGGTGCCTTTTGCAGTGGCGGCATTCATTAAAAATTGCCACAATGCTCTTGCGATGCCCCTGCGCTGATAGCTGGTTGAAACAAATAAGTGATAAACGTGTTGGTAATCGCGCAGAGCCGCGACCCCCACTACTTCAGTACCCAACAATCCAAGCACGTAGTAATAGCATGGATTATGTAGCGATAGTTCAAGGATGGCTGGCGAGAGAGTGTTGATAAACGGTGGCGCATCCTTTCCAAAACAAGCCTGGGCAGTATCGATAATCAGACCGGCAATAACCGCAGCGTCAGCAAGGGTTGCGGTACGTATTTCCAGTGTATTCAACATATGCAAATAACGAATATAAATTTATTCTACAGGGGACATTTTACAGATGGACGTTCAATTTAATTGGGGAAGTTCATGGCCGAAATTTTTGCAGTATCCGATAACGGCCAGCGCCACGTGGTTTCAAACAACGTTGTAAGATTTTTGTTTGCCGCTGAACTGGCGGCGAGAAAAAAGTTGTCGACAGCATCTTGTGTGGAGGTAATTGCCGGACGTTTAGCCGCCTCTTTCCATAAGTTGTAGATAAACGCGTTGCCACCATAATCACGACGAAGGCGGAAACAAAAAGAAGCAAAGAGATCGGTGGCACCAAGATTCGAAGGATTATTCGCTTGAGGTTTGCCCAGTTTCAGGGTGGTGGCCCAGGTTTGTGTCGGGTCGGCCAAGTAGAGGTCGATCATGGTTTCAACGCTGGTAGTGAAATCTGCAAATGTTGCCCAGCCCAAAGGCGCAGCACCTTGAACACCGGCAGTCTCCATGGCCATAAAGCGCATAAACACAGCAAAGCCAGTTGTGATCGAACCCGGCCTGCCGTCTGCCCCATAGTATTCAATTTTATTCGATAAATTCCAGAAATTACGGCCGAATTCATAAAAGACGACCTGGTCATATTGATTTTTGGTGTTGACCTGATTGTAGAGAAGATCAAAATAAGTGTTTTGAATCTCAATCCCGGTTGCTCCAAGAAAACTGCATCCGGCACCACACGTTGTGGGCACATCAGCAATGGTAAGCTTTCCATTGTAGAGTTTATAGTTGGCGGGTGTGAAACCGGTAGCCGTTTTATAGTAGGTGTAACTTTTATCGGTGGCGTCGAGTATCGCGGCCATCGTCGACGTGGATAGCGTATTGCTCCGGCTCAATAAAACGGTGTTCGCCCCCTCCCACGCGTATAAATTGAGCGTGACATTATCAATATCGAGGTAAGAGAATGGTTGAGGGGTTAGTGCAGTGACGGCGAGATTGGCATCACGGCTCGTTACGCTACCCGCACTGTTGCTGACCACGACCGAATATATTGACCCGCTATCAGCGGTGGTGGTCACAGGGGTCGTAAAACTGGCTGTATTGGCGCCAGCGATTGCTGAATTATTTTTACGCCATAGGTAGTGCAAGGGACTACTTCCCGTGGCCACAACAGTAAAGGTAGCAGATGCGCCCGCTTTTACGCGTTGATCATTCGGCTGGGCAGCAATACTGGGCGCAACGGCGCTAATCGAGATATCCAAATTGACCGTAGTGTTACCGCCATCGTTACTCGCTGTTACGATAAAGGTGACGGTGGATATGGTGACCTTGGGCGTTCCAGAAATAACACCGGATGTGGGATCCAGTTGCAGACCGTCAGGCAAGGACGGGTAAATAGTATAGAGGGACACTGCTCCACCAGCATGGGTGGGTGTGTTAAGGGGTATTGTCGTATCTAATGAGTAGGTGGCTGGATTGACACTATAAATAAGGTTATATGGTGCGATAGTACCGTTGTCATTTCCGTTGTTACTTCGATTACCACAACCGGAAATAAAGCCAAAGACGGTTACCAGGAATACAGTGAACACGAGTTCCAGGACTCTACCGAAAATAGGAAATGAAATTTTTTGTCCGAAAAATTTAGAAATGATCATAATTAATCTAGATTGTTGTAAAAAGTTCATTTATCTCGAATTATACGTAAGGGTCAGGTCTAAATATGTGTCGCGACTCAAAGAGTAACGTGACCGGTGAAATACTGCACTTAAAAAATAAACCAACAAAAAAATTGTAGCACAGCGAAAGCCACCAATCTTGTTTGAAAGCTAAAATTTAGTTACTCGATATCGGACTGATCACCATTTCTGTTTTAACTAAAAATTTAATGGCCAGGTCATTGTCTGGGGTTACGGCAGCGTTTAAAGATCACCCCTTGTAATGTTTTTACAATTTTCGATATCGTCGACACTCTCACGGCAACGCGCTGAAACAGCGGTTCAGTTACTGGTACGGGACTACAAGATCTTTGCAGATCGATTAATGCCTATCTGGAGTAAACCAAATTTTCCGGCAGGTTATTAACTCTAATGAAGCCGGAAAGGTTAAAAAAATCGACGCGTAGAGTTGGTTCTAATAAAAATTTTGTGAACCATGAAGAACAAGTAAAAATCGCCTTTAGATTTTTTCATACCGTCACCAGGATTCACATAAAAGAGTAAATTTTTTGGTGCCGGGTGTTCAGCACCTACATTATCTAATTTTCCCATAGATAGGCCTAGACCTGGGACTGGCCAAACAAAAGCCTACTTAATTGATTCTTGGAAATAAATTCCATGTGTTGATTTTTTGTCCTAGGCCAAATTGCATAACTCTTATAGCTTATATGTTGAAATTCAAAATTATGATTAAATTTTGTTGCCGGTTGTATGGCAAGTTTCTCATCCAGCTCTTTTAACAGTATTAAATTCGCGCCAACAAACCTGATTCGTTTGAATTGCTATCAGGAGTGCGGTTAAGCTCTCGGAATCGGTAACCCAGTACACTATAAACACAAATTGCTTTTCGCAATTAGAGAAGACTGAATCATATAGTAATTAAAAGTGTACCGAATCGTTACGGAATTCATAGGCCGGCTAAAGTTATCCAGTAATCCAACCTCCGTTCGAAATTGAGAACACTTTCTTTTGTAACCATTTAGGAGACGATATGCACACTAATTTAAAATGCCCAAAAACGTTAATTCCCTTTGCAGATGCTCTATCTATACCTGAGGTTTTACATGCTTCTTCGCATGAGGAAGACGAAGATTCCTGTCAACAGTTAAGCATCACCATGAATAATGCTGAAGCGAAATTGCATTCATCGCTGCCGCCAACACAGGTATGGGGCTACAACAATCAATACCCCGGTCCCACAATTGAGGTTCGCCGTGGCGAGAAAATCAATGTTAATTGGATTCATCAGATAAAAAATAATCTGCCCTATGCAACCACCCTTGCACCTGACCCTGGAGCCGGGCTAAGCTCGGTACAAAATGTGCCAGGTTCCAACGGCGATCCCGCACAGCCGGGCGTTGACATGATAGCGCCCTGGACCGTGGTGCATTTGCATGGTGGAAAATCTCCTCCGGATAGCGATGGTTTGCCTGAAAACATGTTGCAATATAATCAATCCAAAATGTCTACCTACCCAAATGATCAACGATCCACCGCTCTGTGGTATCACGATCATGGTTTAAATGTGACACGGTATAACGTGTACTCGGGTCTGGCGGGATTTTGGCTGATCCGTGATAAAGACGACGACGAAATCATGAAAGCGGTGGAAAATTGTGAAATACCGCTGCTGATACAAGATCGTAATCTTGAAACCGATGTGAATGGCAATCTAACAGGGCAGATGTTGCACAAAATTGAAGACAGTACCCGCGAATTTTTTGGCCCTTATACGCTGGTGAATGGAACAATCTGGCCCTACGCCGAGGTGAAGGCAAGGCCCTATCGTCTACGCTTGTTGAATGGCTCTAACTCTCGTGTTTATCGTTTGATCTTGCTGGATGAAAACGACACCCCGGTGAATGATGCAATAATGCAAATCGGTTCGGATGGCGGGTTATTCGGGCAAGTGGTTAACTTTGGCGCGAGTGAGGGTTTGATCTTGGCACCGGCTGAACGTGCGGATATTCTGATCGACTTTAGTCGCTTTAAAGGGAAGCATGTCCGCTTTGTCAACACCGCTGGAGCACCCTTTAGAGATACGCCCATCAACACCATAGTCACACCAGGGCAGGCGGATCTTAGTCTGCGAGTGCCATTTCCCAATGTCATGGAATTCCGCGTTAATTCTAAAAATACGGGCAAGAGTTTTGCAACCTTGAATTTACCGAACCCGCTTTCAAATTTCACACGCTTTACCCACAACACACCGCATACACAACATCGCTGGATTGCGTTGGTGGAGGATGGAGATATGCATATGCTGACCTTGCGTGAATTGTTGCCAGTAGATGGTGCTTATGTTGGGCCCGTTGTTGAAATTAACGATGGAGTCAAACCGACTGCACGTTTCCGTGTCGCTGCGAAGCATTTTGAAGACACCGTCAATTTCTTTGTTGAGGCAGGTGCAACCGAGATTTGGAAGTTCATCAATTTAACGGAAGACGTACACCCCTTGCACGTTCACTTGGTTCAATTCCAGGCCTTATCACGCCAGCTTGTTAGCAACCCGGATACCTATGATTTAGCAACGGATACAACCGGAACACCCTTACTGCTGAGCGCGACACAAACCGCACTCGATGCCAATGCACAAGGTTGGAAAGATACTGTCCGGGTGAACCCCTCTGAAGTGATGTCTATTATGGCGACCTTCGAGGGTTTCCTAGGGCGCTATATGTACCACTGTCATATTATTGAACATGAAGATAGTGAAATGATGCGTCCCTTCGTGGTCTTGCCAAAGCCCATCGCTAAACAGATGGGGAGCATGGGCCACAATCACTAAAAGCAACTGATACCTTTCGTGAAAAAACCCGCAGTAGCGGGTTTTTTTATGAGCTCTTAAGCATTACTGAAGTGATCAGGCAAAAAAGGTAATAAAGCTAACCATTCACTTTTAACGATGTGTGCCGGGCTAAGGGGTGAGATTTCAAACAGCCTGGAAAGAAAGGTACGCCTATGTTTGCCCGATAATATTTGCTGTTCCAGGTTATCAATATTGAATCCAGACCATACGCCAGCAACACTCTGTAAATTGGATTTAAGCACAGGGTAAATTTCATTCCATAAAATATGGTGTATCTCTAAGGGTGCGTAGTTGGAAGCAATAATTTGTTGAGCAATATATATGCGACCGCTATTCTCTAACTCGGTATCCAAAAAAATATCCGATAAAGCTTCCCATACGGGACGTCGCCGTTCCAAATCCTGATTAGGGGTTAACATATTTGAGTAGAAGACTGTAATTCCAGTTAAATAAATAGCGGATATTCAAAGTTAACAGGCTTGAATCTTGATGGTAATTGAATATCACTACAGGGTTATCTTTCTGCTGGCGGAATATGTAATAGGGTTGATGCAAATTTTGAGTGAGACTGTAGGTCAAGCGGTCTGTGCTTAACGCGGGTACTGGCGGGATCTTTACCAAGAAAATTGTCACCCTTCCAGTTTGTAGAAGGTCTGATGGGTCTGGGTACAAATCCGCCCCCACAATTAGGACAAACATTTTGTAAAAGCGTATCCACACACTGAGAGCAGAAAGTACACTCGTATGAACAAATGCGCGCATCAGGCGATTCAGGCGGCAAAGCACAATTACAATTTTCACAACTGGGTCTGAGTTCGAGCATAGCAACCTCCATCTAAAACCGAAAAGAAAAATACGATAATTCGTTACAGTTGGAAATTTCAAAAATAATTTGGCTATTGAAAATCTATTCAGTTGTTGTCTATGATTTTTGTCATAGGTAAACATGCAAGAGAGAGACCCTTGGATGTTTGGTATTTAGAAAATGTATCTCCAATAAATCCCAACGAACGATAAAATTTTACAGCATTTAAGGTCGATTCCAAATGAAGTTGTTTCAGGCCAGCTTGAAGTGCAAGGCTCTCGAGTAATATCATCATATGTTTGCCAATCCCGGCTCTCATATACTGAGGATGGACAAAAAGTGCATCGAGTTTTCCAGTTTCAAGATTTATCATACCTGTAGCAACTATAAAAGAATTTACAGTAGCCACATAACAATGGTCAGCCACCAAGTTAATAAACGAGCTAGATAACGATATATTTGTCCAATTTTCGATCTCGCATTCAGAGTACGACTCACTGCACTGGAAGCTAATTGCAGCATTTCTCAAGTCTAAAATCTCTTGAGCATCTTCTTTGCTTGCTTTTCTAGTTAACAAATAGCTGTCCAATGTGTAATGAATTGAAAAAATATTGACTGGACATTTAAATATGCCCAGTCAGGTACAGCTGTCTTTTTGCGGGTTCAAATTTCTCAATCGCATATCTCAGCATGGTTCGGGGCATGGCTTTGTAATTTTGTTTAAGGTATTTTTCTTCTGCCTCTCTGTCTCGGTTCCCGACTTCCCGCAACATCCAGCCAACCGCCTTATGTATTAGATCATGGGGATCGTTTAACAATAACGTAGCAATGTTAAAAGTGTCATCAAATTGGTTATTTTTAATAAAATTGGCAGTTGATAACATTGAAATTCTGCGTTTCCACAAATTGGGTGACGATGCAAATTGATATAGCAATTCACGCTCTTTATCCAACAACCAGGCACCTACAATATACGGAGCAGAACTATCAACCAAGTCCCAGTTGTTTATATACTTAGTGTGAGTGATATAAAGTGAGTAAATTTTAGCCTTGATTGCCTCATCACTTTTAGAGAATTGTTTAACCATCAACAATAATGAAAATAACCTTGCTTCGTGATATTCAGAAGTGAGTAATTTTTTTATGTGTGTCAAACCCAAATCTTGGTATTGCCTTACGCAGCGCCGCAATACGGGGACGCGTATACCCAAAAAAAAATCACCAAAGCCATACTCCCCGAATTGCGATTTAAAGTATTTTGCAGAATTGGAGGCGATGGCAGGGTCTGCCAATTTTTGTAAATGCGAAATAACGTGTTGGTAGGTCATGATCGTCTTTCAAACCGGCAAAATATCACAAGGTTGTTTTGAATAGAAAGTCCCATGAGTAAGTATTCTGCATTTAAGGTTGTTATCTGTAGTGGTATCTTTACAAACAGAATCCGCAACAAATCTTAAAAGTTTGTATGCTTGGTGAAATAAACTCCAACTTATTTACAGCGTCGCTGCTTCATTATTGTTTCTTTGGCGGTAGTGTATTTATAAAATTGTGGCAGCGCCTAACCCCTTCATCCAGGTCAGCATCCTCCTCAAAAGCGGGCGGATCAACATAGACATATCCCTTCATCGGTTTGCCGGTGAAATCCATCTTGCGTACAAAGCGACGTAACAGGGCCTCGTCATAATAATCCGGCCCCACTCTTGCCATGAGTACCTCGCACACGATACCCAAAAACATATACCCATGCTACATAAAGGCCAAACAGCCAAACATTTTTTTTCGCTTACGTCCTGATAAGACTGGAGCGAATCTTTTAATCTTTCAGCAAGCCCTTCATCGAATGCCATGTTAGTCAGAAAGCGCCATGGAGTAGACTTTGAAATCACGATCGTTTTTCTTGAGAGCACCTGTGTGAATGAACCCTGTGGTTTCATATAATTTTTGTGCTGCTACCATGGAAATCTGTGTCCACAATATAATTTTCGAGTAACCGTTTTGTTTTGCTTTATCAATCGCCGACAGTATGAGCATACGACCAAGACCATGTCGTCGATACAACGGGTTGACCCCCAGTAGATGAATTTCTGCCTCATTGTTTTGCGCTAATCGTCGGGCTGGAGAGTCTGGGGGTACCATAATAACAATACCTGCTAAATTTAAATTTTGCTTTTCACGCGCAGCAATCAACAAACCTCGTGTTCTAACAGCCGTTGCTTCAAAAAGGGTAGCTGCTTCATCAGCCGGTGTGTAGCCACCTGCTACATAAACATTCATGAGGAGCCCGGTGAGTTCGATATCTTCAACTTTTAGAAGCGTAGCTTCGCCAATTTCAAATTCCATTTCCTGCTGTCCTGTCTATTCTACAAATCTAAAATAAAGAAGCGGATATTTCACTTCTTTGATTGTCATGCGCGTAATGCAAAACAAAAAGACGCACCCGGTAGTTTATTATCTCGTTAAGAGTGCGGCATGAATAGCTGCTAGGTACTCACTGCTGGTGGATATGGAATTATGCCCTGTAGCGGGGATAACCGTCATCGTCGCAACCCCTTTGGCAAAGCGCGCGAAAAGTTTTTTGGTACTTGCACTTGAAATCACCTCATCAGACTCAGCAGCGACAATTGTCGTCGGAATAGTAATTACTGAAGCGTATTTTCCAGAATCGTAAGTGTCACGCAATAACCATTTAACCGGAGCGTAGGGAAATTGGTCAGCGGCAATATCCTGGAGGCTGTTATACGGTGTGACAAGTATCAGGTGAGAGGCGGAACGTTGGCTGGTTAAGCGCACGGCAACACCCGTGCCCAAACTACGACCGATAACGGTAATATCGGAATGTTCGGTTCGAACCTTTTCATATAAAGAAAGAGCGTCATGTTGATTCGCGTCCTCCGAGGGGGAGCCTGTACTGCCGCCGTATCCTCTGTAATGAAGGAAATAAAGGGCGTAATCAGGAAATGATTTTTCAAACGAAGGTAGATTAAGCGAAACGTCTTCGGCGTTCCCACCAAAATAGATGATAGCGTTGGGGCCTGCATGTGGTCGTACCGTTACAAGAAGCTTGGCGTCCTCAGTCGTGAGTACCATCGTCGACTGTGGCGATGTCACCGCGCGGGGTTGCGGGAAGTAGATCAAATCGCGTTGAAACACAAACAGAGTGATGCAGAAAGCGGCATAGACAAACGCAACAACGGCAAATACCTTGATGAGTATTCGTTGCACCGGGTTAACGACCTTGTGTTGAGACGCGCCGTTTGTGGCGCGACCCCGTTAGTGAAACGAATGATTTGCCAGTGGAAATCTTGCTCATTGCTTTGGTAATTGTTCGATAAACTTTTTAAGTTTATCGGCTATCTCAGCTAATCCGATAGATTTTGCTTTCATTTCGGCCTTCCTTTTGGTTTCATCAAAATTGATATCCTTCTCATTTTTAAGTGCAGTAAATTCGTTTGTTGAAACTGCCGCGAAAGGAACAATACCAGTACGCGTATCAATTGCTACCGCTTCTATATTGCAATAG
>Ga0315270_10000456_pt1 | contig 22614 bp, 22 predicted proteins | sample C1_bottom_MG_FD_204932 | JGI IMG/M metagenome (GOLD analysis project Ga0315270, IMG submission 204932) | Sediment microbial communities from Yellowstone Lake, YNP, Wyoming, USA - C1_bottom | ecosystem: Environmental > Aquatic > Freshwater > Lake > Sediment | place: USA: Wyoming | collected...
CGATACTATCGCGGTGTTATTCGGCGGGCGCATTGCCGAAGAGATATTCATGCATCAGATGACCACCGGTGCCTCCAACGATTTCGAGCGTGCCACCGCAATGGCGCGGAGCATGGTGACTCAGTGGGGTATGTCGGATGCGCTCGGTACCATGGTGTACGGCGAAAACGAGGGAGAGGTGTTCCTTGGGCGCTCGGTGACCACCCACAAGAATATTTCCGAAGCGACCATGCAGCAGGTGGATGCAGAGATTCGCCGTATCATCGACCAGCAATACGCGTTGGCGCGTGGCTTGATCGAGGCCAATCGCGACAAGATCGAGGCGATGACCAAGGCTTTGCTGGAATGGGAAACCATCGATGCGGAGCAAATAAACGACATCATGGCAGGTAATCCCCCGCGTCCGCCCAAGCCAACTCAAAGCAGCCAAGCGCCGCAGCCACCCCAAGATCCGGCGCCGACTGCTCCGGCTACTTCCCCCACGCAACCTGCGCAGGGTACCTAAAGGCGGGGCAGTGTTAACGGGGAAGAAGTAAGGGTGAAAACGGTTTTACCCTTGAGCGCAGAAAGCGCGATCCCTTCCCTCTTTTCCCTGCTCATTTCTCCGATGTATCTTCGCTCGTATCTTCACTGCGGCAAATTCAAGCTTGACCTGTCCCGGCCGCTGGTGATGGGCATCGTCAACGTCACACCCGATTCATTCTCCGATGGCGGCCAGCATCTGCCGCGCGAAGCGGCATTGACGCATGCGCATCAACTGATCGCCGAGGGTGCGGATTTGCTCGATATCGGAGGTGAGTCCAGCCGCCCCGGTGCACAACCAGTTGGCGTTCAAGAGGAGCTGGACAGGGTGTTGCCGATCATCGAAGGATTGCGTGACGCGCCTGTGCCAATTTCCATCGATACTTACAAACCAGAAGTGATGGAAGCGGCGATCGCTGCGGGTGTGCAGATGGTTAATGATATTAACGCGCTGCAAGACCCTGCTGCGATGAGCGTCGTTGCTGGCAGCTCGGTTGCGGTGTGTCTGATGCATAAGCGTGGCAACCCGCAAACCATGCAGGCACAGCCCCAATATCTAGATGTCGTGGCTGAAGTCAGTGAGTTTTTGCGCAGACGCATCGCGGCCGCCGCAAAGGCAGGAATTGAACCCAAACGCATCGTGATCGATCCGGGTTTTGGTTTTGGCAAGACCATGGAGCATAATCTCGTTATTCTGCGCGAATTAAACAAGCTGGTTGAGATGGGTATGCCGGTATTGGCGGGGCTCTCGCGTAAGTCCATGTTGGGTACACTGACTGGGCAAGATGTCGGGGACAGGCTGTCGGCCAGCATAGCTGCAGCATTGATTGCGGTACAGCGCGGGGCAAGTATAGTGCGCGTGCATGATGTGCGCGCGACGGTAGATGCACTTAAAGTTTGGAATGCGGTGAAGGGAGAGTCAGCTTGAGCAAAAAATATTTTGGTACTGACGGGATACGCGGGCGGGTAGGTGATCATCCGATCACGCCGCAGTTCGTCATGCACCTGGGTTATGCAGCAGGCAAGGTGTTGGCGAGCATGGCTGAAACGCGAGGCGAACGCACTGGTGTGCTGATCGGCAAGGACACGCGCATCTCTGGCTATATGCTGGAATCGGCGCTGGAAGCTGGTTTGATCGCTGCTGGAATCGATGTTTACTTGGCCGGGCCGGTGCCGACCCCGGCGGTGGCTTATCTGACCCGCGCGTTGCGCTTGCAGGCCGGTATTGTGATCTCTGCATCGCATAATCCTTTCGAGGATAACGGCATCAAGTTTTTCTCTGCTCATGGCACCAAGTTGCCGGATGAAGTCGAACATGCGATCGAGGCGGCATTGGATGAGGAGATGCATACCAACGCCTCTGATGGCTTGGGCAAAGCCAAGCGACTCGATGACGCTGTCGGCCGCTATATCGAATTCTGCAAGAGCACTTTCCCTGCAGAGCTGGATTTGCGCGGCACGAAGATCGTAGTGGACAGCGCGCACGGTGCAACTTATCACATTGCACGCCACGTGTTCCACGAACTCGGTGCGGATGTGGTCGCTATCGGCGCGCAACCAGACGGCAAAAATATCAACGATGGCTATGGCGCGACCTCGCCTGCGAATTTGCAGAAAGCGGTGGTTGAACACAAAGCGGACATAGGCATTGCGCTGGACGGTGACGGCGACCGCCTGATGATGGTGGATAACACAGGAAAGCTTTATGACGGGGACCAGTTGCTGTATGTGATCGCCAAACATCGCCAGGCGCACGGCAAGATGCACGGCGGAGTGGTGGGCACGTTAATGACCAACCTGGCGTTCGAACATGCCATGCAGAAACTGGGCATTCCATTCAAGCGCGCCAAGGTGGGCGACCGCTATGTGATGGAGTTATTGCAGCAACAAGGCTGGCAACTCGGCGGCGAGAATTCCGGACATATAATTTGTCTGGATAAGCACAGTACCGGTGACGGGATCGTCTCGGCGTTGCAAGTGCTCCATGCGTTACGTGCCAATGGAGAGAGCCTCGCCGCAGCGGCCAGCGATCTGAAAATGTATCCGCAAGTGCTGATCAATGTGCGGGTAGCCAAGGGCGTTGATTGCCTTGAGCACAACCAGGTTAAAGCGGCGGTGCTCGATGCTGAAAAGGAGTTGAACGGAAAAGGTCGCGTGTTACTGAGACCTTCCGGTACCGAGCCGTTGCTGCGAGTCATGGTGGAGGGGGAAGAGCAGCGACTGGTAGAGCAATCTGCGCATCGCATCGCCGACGTAGTGCGGAAATTGGCAGCCAGTTTGATGGATTAAATCATGCATCCCATTTTTACTACCTACATGTACGACCTTGCCAGCTTTACAGCAAGTGCTTTATTTGTCATTGTTTACCACCTTTTTCTCCGCCGCAAGGTTAAAAAAGATACGGCATATACGGTTCAGGCAATTAACCAAATTGCACGAACCGCATGGGTGGAAACCATCATGAATGAGAAGAGGGACATACTTGCCGTTCAGACCCTGCGCAATTCGACAATGGCCGCCACCTTTCTCGCTTCCACCGCCGTGTTGATGATCATCGGTATTTTGACTCTCAGCGAAGGTGGCAAGATGGAATCAACCTGGCACGTTCTGAACATTGTTGGTGCGACATACCCCGAACTTTGGCTGATCAAGCTCATTTGTATGCTACTGGATATGTTCGTAGCATTTTTTAGTTTTGCCATGTCAATAAGGGTCTTCAATCATGTCGGATACATGATCAATGTACCTCTTGAGCTCAATCACAAGATGATTTCACCTGCGCACGTTGCGACCCATCTTAACCGGGCTGGCAAGTTCTACAGCATCGGTATGCGCGCTTACTATTTCATGGTGCCGCTGGTGTTCTGGCTATTTGGACCGCACTTCATGTTTGTTGCGACCATAGGACTGCTGATCGTTCTATACCGTATAGATCGCGCCCCTAAAATCTTGGCAGGGTATTACGTTGGTTAGTGGCGCTCGGGAATTTTAATGTTAGGTACCTGTGCAGAGAAATTCAACAATTTATCAGGTTGCCAGTTTTCAATAGCCCACGCCAGAATTTCTTCAATCGTGTTGAGCCGCAACTCGGCGGGTGGTTGCTGACGCAGGAATACCAGCGCGTCGAACAAAGTGGACGCTGCGTTGTTATTCTCGACAGGCTGGGCGAGGGTTTGTTTGCTGAGCTTTTCGCCTTGCATATCCACAGCGACAGGCAAGTGCATATAAGTGGGGGTTGGCAACCCCAATAGCTGTTGCAAATAGATTTGGCGAGGTGTGGAGGCGAGTAGGTCAGCCCCACGCACCACATGCGTGATGCTCTGGAACGAATCGTCCACCACTACTGCCAACTGATAGGCGAACAAGCCATCGGCGCGTTTCACCACAAAGTCGCCGATCTCGCTTTCCAGATGTTGGGTGATGCGACCTTGCAGTGTGTCACTGAAGGTAATGGCCTTGTTGTTGGTGCGTACTCGCCAGACTCTCGCTTCCCTGCCCAGCGGAATTCCCTTGTGGCAAGTTCCCGGATAAATCTGCCCGTCGATGCCATGCAGTGCCGAGTCTGCGATCTCCTTGCGCGTGCAGCCACACGGATATACCGCGCCGAGAACCTGTAATTTCTGCAAAGTCTCTTCATGTGCCGCAGTTCGCAGGCTTTGGTGCAGCACAGGTTCGTCGCTGTGCAGCCCGAAGGTATCCAACGTGCGCAGGATGTCATCTGCCGCACCTGCCACGCAGCGCGGCGCATCGAGGTCTTCCATGCGCATCAGCCAGATACCTCGATGATGTTTTGCGTCAAGATAGCTGCCAACAGCAGCGACGAGCGAGCCGAAATGTAGTGGGCCGGTGGGGGAGGGGGCAAATCTCCCCCGGTAAATGGGATCAAGCTGGAACAGTTTCTTCCTCAAATTCCAGCACTACCTTGCCTTCCTTCACGTCCACGATGACCTTGCCGCCATTTGCCAGTTTGCCGAACAGCAGTTCGTCGGCCAGCGCGGAGCGGATGGTGTCCTGGATCAGGCGCGCCATCGGCCGGGCGCCCATCAGCGGGTCGAAGCCATTTTCTGCGAGGTGATCCTTGAGCGCATCGGTGAATACCGCTTCCACCTTCTTCTCGTGCAGTTGTTCTTCGAGCTGCATCAGGAATTTATCCACCACGCGCAGGATGACTTCCTTGTTCAGCGATGCAAAGGAAACGATTGCATCGAGGCGGTTGCGAAATTCCGGTGTAAAAGTGCGTTTGATGTCTGCCAATTCGTCGCCTGCCGCAGAGGTCTTGGTGAAGCCGATCTGCGCCTTGTTCAGCGTCTCGGCACCTGCGTTGGTGGTCATGATGATCACCACGTTGCGGAAGTCAGCCTTGCGCCCGTTGTTGTCAGTAAGTGTGCCGTGATCCATCACCTGCAGCAGAATGTTGAAAATATCCGGGTGCGCTTTCTCAATCTCGTCGAGCAACAGTACGCAATGCGGCTGCTTGGTGATCGCTTCGGTGAGCAGACCGCCTTGATCGAAGCCGACATAGCCGGGAGGCGCGCCGATCAGGCGTGACACGGCATGGCGTTCCATGTATTCGGACATGTCGAAGCGGTGCAGCGGCATGCCCATGCTGTAGGCCAGCTGACGCGCCACCTCGGTTTTGCCGACGCCGGTCGGGCCGGAGAACAGGAAGCTACCGATGGGTTTTTGTGGATTGCCCAAGCCGCTGCGCGACATCTTAATCGCGCGTGCCAGTATGTCGATGGCCCTGTCCTGGCCGAATACAGTTGCTTTGAGATCGCGATCCAGATTTTTCAGCGTGTTGCGATCATCGTGCGACACGGTGCGTGTAGGGATGCGTGCAATCTTGGCAACGATCTCTTCGATCTCATGTTTGCCCACGATTTTCTTCTGCTTGGACTTCGGCAGGATGCGCTGAGCCGCGCCCGCTTCGTCCAGCACGTCGATGGCCTTGTCAGGTAGATGACGGTCGTTTATGAAGCGCGCGGAAAGCTCGGCAGCGCTGGTGATAGCCGCTGCGCTGAACTTGACACTGTGGTGTTCTTCGAAGCGCGACTTCAGTCCCTTAAGAATTTCGATGGTCTGTTCCACCGAAGGTTCGGGCACATCGATCTTCTGGAAGCGCCGCGACAGCGCGTGATCCTTTTCGAAGATGCCGCGATATTCCTGATAAGTGGTTGCGCCTATGCATTTCAGCTGTCCATTCGATAAGGCGGGTTTGAGCAGGTTGGAGGCGTCCATTGTGCCGCCGGAAGCCGCGCCCGCGCCTATCATGGTGTGGATCTCGTCAATGAATAGAATCGCATTGGGTGCGTCCGCCAATTCTTTCAGCACGGCCTTAAGGCGTTGTTCAAAGTCACCGCGATACTTTGTGCCCGCCAGCAGCGCGCCCATATCGAGCGAGTACACGTGGGCGTTCTTGAGGATATCCGGCACGTTGTCTTCCGTGATGCGCCGCGCCAGACCTTCGGCTATCGCAGTCTTGCCAACACCGGCTTCACCCACCAGCAGCGGGTTGTTCTTGCGGCGGCGGCACAACGTCTGGATCACGCGTTCCAGTTCCACATCGCGACCGATCAGTGGGTCGATCTTGCCAGCCAGGGCTTGAATGTTCAAATCCAGTGTATAGCTCTGTAATGCGCCACCGGCAGCCTGCTCCTGTTCGGATTCAGTTTCACTCTGTGTTTTGGCGGGCAGACTGGCAAGCGTCTTGTCGATGCCGTGGGCGATGAAGTTCACCACATCGAGACGACTGACATTGCGCTGGGTGAGGAAATAGACCGCGTGAGAATCTTTCTCACCGAACAGGGCGACCAGAATATTTGCGCCCGTCACCTCTTTCTTGTTAGTGGATTGCACATGCAGGATGGCGCGCTGGATGACACGCTGAAATCCGATGGTAGGCTGGGTATCCACTTCCTGATCGCCTGGCGTGACCGGGGTATGAGTTGTGATGAAGTCGGTCAGCACCTGGCGCAACTCTTCGATGTTAACGCCGCAGGCGCGTAATACCTGTGCGGCAGAAGCGTTGTCCAGCATAGTGAGCAGCAGATGCTCGACGGTGATGAACTCATGGCGTTTCTGGCGAGCATCGACGAACGCCAGATGCAAACTAACTTCCAATTCTTGTGCAATCATTTTATGACACCTCTAAAAATTCAGACCATGGTTCCGGCACAACTTGAAGGATAGCCTTCACTGCAACTCCGTTGTATTTCAACTGATGTAACTACTAGCCATTCGACTAGGCTGTCAAAAGACGCCTGCCAAGTCGCTGGTTATGTCGTGTTACCTGAAAAAGTATTGCTTGCATACTACACGTCTGCAGTAGGGAGAATCTGAAATTTCGAGTCGTCCTTCAGCTTTCCTCCATACCACATCGTAACGGATGCCCGTGCTGATTTGCAAACTCCGATACCCGAGTGACTTTGGTTTCTGCGACATCACGGGAATATGTCCCGCATACTGCCGAACCTTCGTTATGGACTTTGAGCATGATTTGCAACGCACGTTCACGATCCATCTCAAAAAATTGCTGCAACACTTCAATTACAAATTCCATGGTGGTGTAATCGTCGTTGAACAAAATCACCTTGAACATGCGCGGCGGCTTTGTTTTTGCGCGTTCCGGTGCGAGTACCGTGCTGCTGTGATGTTTGGTTGCCATAATCCTTTTGCGTGTATTTCTTACACTTTCATTGTTACCATATTTGATGATTAATGGCGCTTTTTCAAGCCCAACCGAAAAATATTATACAAACCCCTTGACTATATTAACTAAACCAGAGTAAAAAGCGCGCTGGTGTTTGACTCAAAGTATCTGCAGTACTGGTTTTGCCGTGTGCGATCTTGGATTCAAACAGTTTCGCGGGAGGCTTTCCCGTTTTTTTGTAAGGACGTAATCACATGGCAACTGGTACAGTTAAATGGTTCAACGATGCAAAGGGATTTGGTTTCATCACTCCCGATGATGGTAGCGAAGATCTGTTCGCGCACTTCTCAGCAATCAACATGAGCGGCTTCAAGTCACTCAAAGAAGGCCAGAAGGTCACCTTCGAAGTAGTTCAAGGTCCTAAAGGCAAGCAAGCTTCCAACATCCAGGCTCCTTAATCGGATCTTTAGTTGGTAAAAGTCCGGCACGAAAGTGCCGGACTTTTGTTTTTTGAGCTGGCCGAAAATTCAACCAAGATTCAGCGGCACAAACATTTTCTGTTCGTCGCGCAAGATCAGCAAAGCCAGTCGTTTGCCCTTCCTCTTAACCAGTGAGCGCAGTTTTTCGATGCTGCCGGTTCTTTCCCCGTTGACCGACAAAATTACATCGCCCGTTTGTATTCCCGCACGGGCCGCCGGACCGGCACCCACGCTCTCCACCAGTAAGCCGGTGGCAACATCCGCCTGCTTGCGTTCTTCCGGAGTCAGCGGGCGTACGGTTATACCCAGCTCGGCTTTCCCTTCTCCGCTTGCCTTTCCTTTTTCTCCAGAGACTTTCATCTCGGCAACGCCCATGGAAATATTCTTGATCTTGCCTTTGCGCCATAGCTCGATGTTTACTATAGTTCCCGGCGACAACTCGCTCACCAGTGGAGGCAAATCTGAAGAGCGGCTAATTTCCTTTCCGTTGAATTTCAGGATGACATCACCGGCTTCGATGCCGACTTTTTCTGCAGGACTATTTTTTTCTACTGAGCTGACCAGAGCGCCGGCAGGTTTTTCCAACCCGAATGTGTCGGCCAGTTGTTGATTGACCTCCTGGATCATCACACCAAGACGCCCCCGGCTAACTTTTCCATGGTCGAGTAGCTGCTGCTCCACTTTCATCGCGACATCGATCGGGATGGCAAATGATAAGCCCTGATAACCACCGCTGCGGCTGAATATCTGGGAGTTGATCCCAATCACTTCGCCGTTCAGGTTAAAAAGGGGCCCTCCGGAGTTGCCTGGGTTGATCGCAACATCGGTCTGCAGAAAAGGTACATAACCCTCGTCTGGCAGCGAACGGGATTTTGCGGAGATGATCCCTGCAGTCACCGTGTTTTCGAAACCGAACGGCGAGCCTATCGCGACTACCCACTCGCCGACGCGAGCATTCTGCGGGTCGCCAATCTTCACGGTCGGCAAGTCCTTGGCGTCGATCTTGAGCACTGCGACATCGGAAAGTTTGTCCAAGCCAACCACCTTGGCCTTGAACTCGCGCTTGTCGGTAAGCTTCACGATCACTTCATCTGCCTCTACCACCACATGTGCGTTGGTGAGGATCACCCCGTCTGCGCTGACGATGAAGCCTGAACCCAGACCATGCGTGGGCACGCTGTTTTGCGGTGTGGGAGGTTGGAAGCGGCGGAAGAATTCATAGAGGGGGTCGTTGGGATTAACCTGCGGGAAACCCGGGAAGCCGGAAAATCCTGCCTTGACCGAACCGGATACGCTGATGTTGACTACAGCCGGGCCCTGTTTGCTGGCGATCTCGGCAAAGTCAGGCAGCGTTTTAACAGGCCTTTGTTGCGATTCTGCTACAGACGGGATTACGCTGGGGGTAGCTTTGGCTTCGCTGACGGAAAATGTACCACGGTAGATGTAACCGCCTGCCGCGAACCCTGAAATAACAAAAGCAAAGGAAATATACCTGACAAGTTTAGAAGAATTCATCAATTCCATTTTTTATATTCCTCCAAGGATTTATTAAAAAAGACCGGCATCACTCGCTACCGTGATGACGATTCCTCTTTGTTTTTTATGATCCAGAAAAGTTCCCTGAGGTTATGCACATCACTATGTGCGCAGCGCCATAGCTGATGAATAGAAGAATGCGGCAAGTAAATATCCGAAGCTGGGATAGAATAGCTTCCTGTTTCTGAATACTGGGCACTCCTAATACCTACTAATGAAAGGGCTTTAAACATGTTTAAAAATTATTTGGCCGCTTGTGTTCTCGCTACTTTATCGCTTTCATTTCAAGCTACCAGTAACGCGAATGAAGAAGTGGGAAGGGAAGTATTTATTGCCTCCCCACAAGATGGCGCGACTATCAAGGGCCCTGTAACGGTTCAGTTTGGTATCAAGGGCATGGAACTCGCTCCCGCTGGTACTGATATACCCAACACTGGCCATCATCATTTATTGATAGACGTGGACAAGTTGCCCGAAATGGACAAACCTATTCCAGCTGACGATCATTTCAAGCATTTCGGCAAAGCACAGACTCAAGCCACCCTCGAATTGCCCCCAGGAAAACACACACTGCAACTGTTGCTGGGCGATGGCAAGCACGTACCGCATCAACATGCATTGATGTCGAAAAAAATCACTATTACCGTCGAATAAATTTTCCTTGCCAAGGGGTGGAGTCACAAACAGATATCAATCATCAGAAAATCACAAGGTCTATTAAAGGATCCGGTTGACCTTGAGGGCAGGACGATGATTGGATAAAAAGCCCGCTGATAATCAGCGGGCTTTTCGTTTTGCAGGCAGTGTTACATGTGCTTGATGATTGGGTTGCCGAGTTGATCGACTCAAATGGCGGTCAACGCGGCATTGAACGTAGCGCTGGGCCGCATGGCCTTGGATGTCTTGTCGAAATTCGGATGGTAGTACCCACCCATATTCACTGGCTTGCTTTGGGCTGCGATCAATTCGGCATTGATCTTGGTCTCGTTGTCAGCCAGTGTCTTTGCGAGCGGAGTGAAGCGTGCCTGAATCTCTTTGTCCTTGATCTGTGCGGCGAGTGCCTGCGCCCAATACAGCGCGAGGTAGAAATGACTGCCCCGGTTGTCGATCTCGCCAACTTTTCTGGCTGGTGACTTGTCGTTGTCGAGGATTTTTCCAATCGCCTGATCCAGCGTCTCCGCCAGCACTTGTGCCTTGGCGTTGTTGAAGTTCTGTGCCAGATGCTCCAGCGACACGCCCAGCGCGAGGAACTCGCCCAGCGAATCCCAGCGCAGATAGCCTTCTTCCTGGAACTGCTGTACATGCTTGGGCGCCGAACCGCCTGCGCCGGTCTCGAACAATCCGCCGCCGTTCATCAGCGGGACGATGGAAAGCATCTTGGCGCTGGTATTGAGTTCGAGGATTGGAAAGAGGTCGGTGAGGTAATCGCGTAATACATTTCCGGTGACGGAGATGGTGTCTTTGCCTTGGCGGATTCGCGCCAAAGTAAAACGACATGCGTCCGCCGGTTCCATGATCTGGATGTCAAGTCCGCTGGTGTCGTGCTCCTTGAGATATTTCTCGACCTTTGCGATGACCTGCGCATCGTGCGCGCGATGCTTGTCCAGCCAGAAGATGGCGGGCATGCAGGACAGGCGCGCGCGGGTGACGGCGAGCTTCACCCAGTCCTGGATCGGCGCGTCCTTGGCCTGGCAGGCGCGGAAGATATCGCCCTGTTCGACTTTCTGCTCCAGCAGCACTTTGCCCGACGTATCGACGATGCGCACCACGCCGTCGCCGGCGATCTCGAAGGTCTTGTCGTGCGAACCATATTCCTCGGCCTGCTGCGCCATCAGGCCGACGTTAGGTACTGAGCCCATGGTTCTGGGATCGAGCGCGCCGTTTTTCTTGCAATCCTCTACCGTGGCGACATACACGCCCGCGTAGCAGCGGTCGGGGATCATGGCCAGCGTGTCATAGGGCCTGCCGTCGGCGCCCCACATCTTGCCGCCGTCGCGGATCATCGGCGGCATCGACGCGTCGATGATCACGTCTGATGGCACGTGTAGATTTGTGATGCCCTTGTCGGAATTCACCATCGCCAGCGGGGCTTGGTTGCGGAAGCAGTCGGCGATGTCGGCCACGATGGCGGCGCGCTTGTTCTCCGGCAACGCAAGCACCTTGGCTTCCATGTCGCCGAAGCCGTTGTTGACGTTGACCTTCAGTGATTTGATCAGCGCGCCGTGCTTGTCGAACACCTTCTTGAAGAACACTGAAACAGCATGGCCAAACATGATGGGATCAGATACCTTCATCATGGTGGCCTTGAGGTGCAGCGACAGCAGTACGTCCTCCTTTTTCGCGGCTGCGATCTGTTCAGCGTAGAATTGGCGCAGTGCGCGCCTGCTCATCACGGCGGCGTCGATGATCTCTCCTGCCTTGAGCACGAGCTTGTCCTTGAGCACGGTGACCTTGCCGTCCTTGCCGACGAATTCGATGCGGGTGGTGAATGTTTCCGGTACGGTCACGGATTTTTCGCTGCCGTAGAAATCACCGCTACTCATGTGTGCTACGCGGGTTCTGGAATCGGCAGCCCACTTACCCATCCGGTGCGGATGATTGCGCGCGTATTGTTTGACTGAGGCCGCAGCGCGGCGGTCGGAGTTGCCTTCGCGCAACACCGGGTTGACTGCGCTGCCGAGCACCTTGCCGTAGCGCGCCTTGATTTCTTTTTCGGCATCCGTCTTGGGGTCTTCTGGATAGGCCGGGACTTTGTATCCTTGCGATTGCAATTCCGTGATTGCGGCCTTTAATTGCGGGATCGATGCGCTGACATTGGGCAGCTTGATGATGTTCGCTTCCGGCTTGAGTGTCAGCTCGCCTAGCTCGGTTAGTTGATCAGCAATCTTCTGGCTGGCAGTCAGGTTCTCCGGGAAATTCGCGAGTATCCGTCCTGCCAGGGAAATGTCTCTTGTCTCGACAACTATATCAGCTGCCTTGGTGAAGGCTTGTACGATAGGAAGTAAAGAACAAGTAGCCAGTGCAGGCGCTTCATCAGTCAACGTATATATAATTTTATGTCTTGTCATGTTTTTCTCTTTAGTTTTAACCATGCTTCTTCAATCGTGAAATCATCCGTTAGAAGTGGAAATGGAATCAGGGGTAGTGGAAGCGGTAATATGTGGTTTCGAAAATAAACGTGAATTCCGATGGGACGCATTCTGCTGTTCAACAAACCGTTTGGCGTTATCTGCCAATTCAGTCGCGATGGCCTGCATCCGACGCTGGCGGATTATATCGCGCTTCCCGACTTTTATCCCGCCGGGAGGCTGGACACAGACAGTGAAGGCCTACTGGTGTTGACCGATGACGGCAAACTGCAACACCGCATCACCGATCCTAAACACAAACTGGTCAAGACGTATTGGGTGCAGGTGGAGGGCATTCCTGATGAGGCAGCTCTGGAACAATTGCGATCTGGCGTGAAGTTGCCTGATTTTACAACACAGCCTGCCGAAGCGCGGTTGATCGAGGAGCCAGCCATCTTGTGGCCGCGGGACCCGCCGATACGCACTCGCAAAGCTATTCCGACGAGTTGGCTGGAGTTGACCATATGTGAAGGCAAAAACCGCCAAGTGCGCCGTATGACAGCGGCGGTGGGGTTGCCTACATTACGCTTGATTCGCTACCGTATCGGTGAGTGGAAAGTGGATAATCTGGAGCCGGGGAAGTGGCGACTCGTCGAGCATCAATCGCATTGACAAACCGTGCTGAGACTTTTACCGTATTCGCCATTATCACCAAGAGGATCATCATGGCTTTTTCACGCTTTCTGTTTTTGATTGTGATGCTCTTTTCGCTGGGCTGGTCCGCAAGTGGTCATGCCGCAAGCAAAACGTCGGCATCGATAGTTGGCACCTGGTATGGCGCGCATGGAAAGTCGATCACGTTCAAAAAGGACGGCACCATCAACTACCACGGTAAAAAATACTATTACGCTGTTTCCTCCGGGGGGTTTATCCAGCTCAAAGGAAAAAAAAGTGACTTGACGATTCCCTTCCTGCTTTCCAAAGGCAAACTGACTTTGACGGAAGGTGGAGTAATGACGGTTTATACACGCCACAGGTGAAAGCCTTCGGTTTTGTACTAACCTGATTTTCGCAAATGATCCGGTATCAACGACCTCGCCGGACTGGTTTTGGCGAAAACAAAGCAGGCTGTGGCATGGATTGATGACGCGCCGCTTCAGACATATGTTCCTGATTGGGAGTCTTCTCCGATTGACGCGGGTTACCCGGTGGTTTGCCGTTGTGAGCCTGATGTCCTGGACGTGGTTGCTGCCCTGGGCGAGGCTGCTGCCCGGAACGGGTTTGCCCTTCCTGTAATTGCTGGCTACGTTGTTGAGGGTTGCGCGTCTGTTGAACCCGACTCGGGCCTTGGCCGTCGCGCGGCTGCTGGTTGCGATTGCCGCCCGTCGTGTTGCTATGGCGTCTTTGCCCGTGCTGCGGGCGGGGTGGACGCGGAGCTTCAGCGGGTAGGTTGGCAGGAGGTACGAAGCTGTCAATCGCAACCACCGGTATCTCGCGCTTGATCAATCGCTCGATGCTCTTAAGGAATGGTATTTCTTCCTTGTCCACCAGTGAGATCGCCGCGCCGCTGCTGCCGGCTCGCCCGGTGCGGCCGATGCGGTGCACGTAATCTTCCGGAATATTTGGCAATTCAAAATTCACCACATGCGGCAATTGGTCGATGTCCAGACCGCGTGCGGCGATATCGGTGGCGACCAGCACCGGCAACGAGCCATCCTTGAATTGCGCCAAGGCCTTGGTGCGTGCCGGCTGGCTCTTGTTGCCGTGTATCGCGGCGGCAGGAATGCCATCGGTAATCAGTTTTTCGGTCAACCGGTTCGCGCCGTGTTTGGTGCGGGTGAACACCAGCACTTGCTTCCAGTCGTGGTGCTTGATCAGGTGCGCAAGCAAATAACTTTTCAGCTTTTGTGGAACCAAATGGACACTTTGCGTAATCAGCTCCACCGTGGAGTTGCGGCGCGCCACTTCTACATAGCCCGGGTTGTGCAGCAGCCCGTCGGAAAGCGTCTTGATCTCGTCGGAGAAGGTCGCCGAGAACAACAGGTTCTGGCGCTGCTTGGGCAGCAGCGCGAGGATTTTCTTGATGTCGCGGATGAAGCCCATGTCCAGCATGCGGTCGGCCTCGTCCAGTATCAGGATTTCTACGGCGGACAGATCCAGCGTTTTTTGTCCGACGTGATCAAGCAGCCGTCCGGGCGTGGCCACAAGGATGTCCATTTGCCCTCGTAGGGCTTTTATCTGCGGATTGATGTTCACGCCGCCGAACATCACCATGGATTTCAGCGGCAGATATTTGCCATAGGTCTGCACCGATTCTTCCACCTGCGCGGCGAGCTCGCGCGTCGGGACAAGAATCAGGCAGCGCGGCCGGCCGTGGCGCGGATTGGCGGCAGGTTTTGCGGAGAGCAACTGCAAGATCGGCAGCGTAAAACCGGCGGTCTTGCCGGTGCCGGTTTGCGCACCCGCAAGCAGATCGCCGCCGGCCAATACCAGCGGTATCGCCTGCGCCTGCACTGGGGTGGGGGTTGTGTAACCTGCATCGGCAATCGCGCGCATCAGGGGTTCTGCCAGATTCAAACTGGCGAAAGTGATTTCATTTGTAGACAAAGCATGGCTCCTGCGACGGCCTGCTGCTCACAAGAGCTGCACCAATCGAGGCAGACGAATAAGAGATCAGAATGATCCTGAGGGTGAGTAAAGAACCGCTACGCTGATTGGTTTGGCGCAGGGTGGCGTGCATTATAACGGAAGAAGGCTGGGAATATCGAAAATAAACTGGACTGCATCCCCGCAGAGTGCAATCCAAAGCATCCTTAGGCTGCGCTGACGCGGCTCGCTCAGGTATAATGCGCGCCTTTGATTATTACTCGATAGGAGTAAGTGATGCCTATTTATGCTTATGCGTGCAGTGCTTGCGGCTTACAAAAAGACGTGATGCAAAAAATGAGCGATGCGCCGCTCAGCACTTGCCCGGAATGCGGCAAGGAGACTTTCGCCAAACAATTGACTGCTGCCGGGTTTCAGTTGAAGGGTAGTGGTTATTACGCGACCGACTTCAAGAATGGCGCCCAAAAAAAGACCGCGCCCAAGGCAGAAGCTGCTTGCGCGCCTTGTGCCGCCACGGGTTCCTGCCCGGTGGCCAGCGGGAACACCTGACCCGTGAAAAAATATTTCATTACCGGCCTGTTGGTCTGGGTTCCGCTCGGCATTACCCTGTGGGTGCTGAATTTGACCATCGGTTCGATGGATCGGACATTGTTATTGTTGCCGGAACACTGGCGGCCAGACTGGGTGCTGGGCATACACATTCCCGGCCTTGGGATCATCTTGACGCTGGTGGTGGTTGGAGTGACAGGCTTGCTGATGCGCAACGTGTTTGGCCAATATTTGTGGAAACAATGGGAAAAAGCAATGCTGCACGTGCCGTTCGTGGGCAGCATCTACAAGGGCGTAAAGCAGGTCAGTGATACGCTCTTGTCAGGCAGCGGCAATTCGTTTCGCAAGGTGTTGCTGGTGCGTTATCCCCACCCTGAGGCGTGGTCGCTGGCGTTTCAGACCAGTGTACCGGGCGAGGTGACCGATAAATTTGAGGATGAATACGTTGCGGTGTTCATCCCCACCACGCCGAGTCCGGTGAACGGATTTTATTTCTTCGTGCGCAAAGCCGACACCATCGAGCTGGAAATGACCGTGGACGTGGCTTTGCGCTCCATCGTTTCGATGGGTGTGGCGGCGGCTTCCACCGAAGCTGAAAAGAGTCACGTCGTTACCTGAAATCATAATTAATTAAATTTTGTACTCTCTCATAACCTGAACCATGCGAACTCATTATTGCGGACTGCTCAACACCGACCAACTCGATCAAACCGTCAGCCTGTGCGGCTGGGCGCATCGCCGCCGCGATCATGGCGGAGTGATCTTCATCGACCTTCGCGACCGCGAAGGTCTGGCGCAGATCGTCTGTGACCCGGACCGAGCCGACATGTTCAAGATCGCCGAATCGGTGCGCAACGAGTTCGTGTTGCGCATCACCGGCAAGGTGCGTCACCGCCCGGCAGGCACGACCAATGCGAATATCACTAGCGGCGAGATCGAGATCCTGTGCCACGAAATCGAGGTTCTGAACGCTTCGATCACGCCGCCGTTCCAGCTGGACGACGAGAACCTGTCCGAGACCGTGCGCCTGACGAACCGCGTGATCGACCTGCGCCGCCCACAGATGCAGAAGAACATGATGTTGCGCTACAAGGTGGCGATGGCGTTCCGCCGCTTTCTCGACAGCCGCGGTTTCATCGACATCGAAACACCGATGCTGACCAAGTCCACGCCGGAAGGCGCGCGTGATTACTTGGTTCCGTCGCGCGTGCATCCGGGTGAATTCTTTGCGTTGCCGCAATCGCCGCAGTTGTTCAAGCAGTTGCTGATGGTGGCGGGCTTCGACCGCTACTATCAGATTACTAAGTGTTTCCGCGACGAAGACTTACGCGCTGACCGCCAGCCTGAATTCACCCAGGTGGATATCGAGACCTCGTTTCTGAACGAGACACAGATTACCGCGCTGATGGAAGAAATGATCCGCAGCATCTTCAGTGAAACCATGAAGGTGGAACTACCTAACCCGTTCCCGCGCATGACGCATGCTGAGGCGATGACGCGCTACGGATCAGATAAGCCGGATCTGCGCGTGACGCTGGAGTTGACCGAAGTCACCGATGCGGTAAAGGATGTCGCATTCAAAGTGTTTGCCGGCGTGGCTAATTCCGAAAACGGCCGCGTTGCCGCGATGCGCGTGCCGGGTGGAGGCACTTTCTCGCGCGGCGAGATCGACGAGTACACCAAGTTCGTCAGCATCTACGGCGCGAAGGGTCTGGCATACATCAAGGTCAACGACATCATGCAGCTCAACGAGACCGGCCTGCAGTCGCCTATCGTTAAAAATCTCCACGCGGCGGCACTGAAGACCATTATCGAACGCACCGGCGCACAGAACGGCGACATCATTTTCTTTGGCGCGGACAAGGAAAAAATCGTCAATGACGCACTTGGCGCGTTGCGCAGCAAGATCGGCCACGAGAAAGGCTACACCAACGGCAAGGCATGGGAACCGCTGTGGGTGGTTGATTTCCCGATGTTCGAATATGACGAGGAAGGCAAGCGCTGGAACGCCTGCCATCACCCGTTCACTGCACCCAAGGATGAACACCTCGCGTTGCTGCAAAGCGATCCGGGCAAGTGTCTGGCAAAGGCTTACGACCTCGCGTTGAACGGCTCCGAGATCGGCGGCGGCTCGGTGCGTATCCATCAGGAAGTGGTGCAGTCGCAAGTGTTCCGCGCGCTCAAAATCGACGCGGAGGAAGCACAGCTCAAGTTCGGATTTCTGCTGGATGCGTTGCAATACGGCGCACCACCTCACGGCGGATTGGCGTTCGGGCTGGATCGCATAGTGACCATGATGACCGGTTCGGAATCCATCCGTGACGTGATCGCCTTCCCCAAGACGCAGCGTGCACAATGCCTGCTGACCCAGGCACCGAGCGCAGTGGACGAAAGACAGCTGCGTGATCTGCATATCCGCCTGCGTCAGCAAGTGCAAACCACGGCTGAAGTGACCAAGGAATAACAATGGTCGGGCTGCTACGAGCTTGGCTGATTATTTGTCTGGTGTGGCTGTGGTTGCCGGCAGGTGCACAAGCGGATTCATACCGTGCCGCTCAAAATGCGCATGCCAATCTGGCGATGATCGGCGTTGCGGAAATGCCGCAGGAGGCTCGCGACACACTGCGAACCATCAAGCAAGGCGGGCCGTTCGCCTATTCGCGCGATGGGGTGGTGTTCAGTAACTACGAGCGAATATTGCCTAAACACACACGCGGCTATTACCATGAATACACAGTGAAGACACCTGGTGCACACAATCGCGGGGCGCGACGTATCATCTGCGGACCGTTGCCGGAGTGTTATTACACCGCCGATCATTACAAAACCTTTAAACGAATTCGGGAATAGCCATGGATGCATTGGCACAACAACTGGACGATGCATCATTAGCAAAACAACTGGGCGACCGGGGTGCAGCCGGCAGCTATTCGCTGGGATGCAGTTTGGAAACCTTGCGCAGCGCGGCTGAGGCAGCCGATTTGGCGCTGTTCGATACCGACCTCAAGGGCGTCAAGGGCAAGCAGAATCTGCTTGGTGCACTGGCCATTGCGGCCAAGTTCCCGCCAGATTTCGGCGTGAACTGGGATGCACTGGCCGACGAACTGTGCGACCTGTCGTGGCATCAGGCAAACGGCTATGTGCTGCTGCTGCGCAATGCTAGCGATACGCTTGGCCTTTCCGCCAACGACAGGGAAATCGTGCAGGACATCTTTGCCGATACGACGCTGTATTGGCGACAGCGCAACAAACCGTTCTGGATCTTCTACTCCTGACTTCATTTCATCGGCGATACTGCGTTGGATTCCTCATTCGTTCCTGATGAAACTACTAGCCATTCGACTAAGCCCGCAGGCGGGCAAGTCGCTGGTTATAATCGTGCTACATGCACTGCTAGCGTCACTCATTCGTTGCCGCCTTGTCTCGCCTTCAAACTGAAGTCAGGAATATGAAGACGCACTACAAACAGCCGGTCTCGGTGCTGGTGGTAATTTATACCATTGCCGGGGATGTGCTGCTGCTTGAACGTGCCGATCATCCGGGCTATTGGCAATCTGTCACCGGTAGCAGCGATGGCACAGAAACGCTGATTGATACGGCGATACGCGAAGTGCGCGAGGAGACCGGGCTGGATGCTCGGCAATACGCGCTGACAAATTGGCAGGTGCAAAATGTGTATGAGATTTATCCGCACTGGCGATTCCGCTATGCTCCCGGCATCACACACAACACCGAGCATGTGTTCGGTTTGCAACTTCCACATAGGGTTGATATCCAACTTGAGCCGCGCGAGCATTTGAATTACCAGTGGCTGGTGTGGCAGGATGCCGCAGACAAAGTTTTTTCACCGAGTAATCGTGCTGCGATACTGGAATTGCCGCAGCGATGAAAACGCGCATACAGAGGAAATATCAATGAGTGAAAAAACCATTCCTTATGCCTATGAGCATCCCGGCTCGCCAGCCGCTGTGGCATTGGCCAAGGTTCAGCGCGAGCCGAGTGCGGCAGAAAAACCGGAGCTGATCGCGCGTATCAAGAAATTGTTGAAGCAACAGGATGGGGTGCTGGTCGCGCATTACTATGTGCATGCCGACTTGCAGGATCTCGCGGAAGCAACAGGCGGCATCGTTTCCGATTCGCTGGACATGGCGAACTTCGGCCACAAGCATCCAGCCAAGACTATCGTGGTTGCGGGCGTGCGCTTCATGGGCGAGACTGCGAAAATACTGAATCCGGAAAAGCGTGTGCTGATGCCCGACCTGAAAGCGGAATGTTCGCTCGACCTCGGCTGCCTGGCGGACGAGTTCACCGTGTTCTGCGATGCCCACCCCGACCGCACCGTAGTGGTATACGCCAACACCAGCGCGGCAGTGAAGGCGCGCGCCGACTGGATGGTGACCAGCTCGATCGCACTGCCGGTGGTGAAGCATCTCAAGGAACAAGGCAAAAAAGTGCTGTGGGCGCCAGATCGCCACTTGGGCAACTATGTGCAGGAACAGACCGGTGCGGACATGTTGTTGTGGCAGGGCTCGTGCATCGTGCACGACGAATACAAATCGCATGAGCTGGTCGAGCTGAAAGCAAAGCACCCGCACGCCAAAGTGCTGGTGCATCCCGAATCACCGCGCGCGATCATCCAGCTGGCGGACATGGTCGGTTCCACCACGCAACTCATCAAGGCTGCGCAACAACTGGACGCGAAGGAATTCATAGTCGCCACCGACAACGGCATCCTGCACAAGATGCGCACACTGTGCCCGGATAAAACTTTCCTCGAAGCGCCCACCGCCGGAGCCGGCGCGAACTGCACCAGTTGCAGCCACTGTCCGTGGATGGCGATGAATGGTTTGTTGAATCTGGCAGAGGTTCTGGAAACGGGGCGCAATGAGATATTTGTTGATCCGGCGATCATTCCGAGGGCAGTGTTGCCGATAGAGAGGATGTTAGATTTTGCGAAGCAGATCGGGTTGCCAACGAGGGGCATTGGCAACGCTTAGCATATATAAGGCAGTTAGTTTATAGGAGCGGGCATCTTCCCTATCCATTGGTTAGAATACTCCCATGCCTACCCTCAAAATTGCCACTTACAACATCCACAAAGGCCTTTCCTATTTCAAGCGCCGCGTGGTGCTGCATGAATTGCGCGAGCGGCTACGCGAGCTGAATGCCGACATCGTGTTCCTGCAGGAAGTGCAGGGTGAGCATACGCTGCATGGTGAGCGTTATCACAACTATCCTGAAGGCGCGCAGCATGATTACATCGCGGAGGAATATTGGCTGCATTCAGTATATGGCAAGAATTCGGTGTATGAGGCGGGGCATCATGGCAACGCGATACTGAGTTGTTTCCCTATCTTGCAATCTTTCAACACGGATGTTTCCGCGCATCGGTTCGAGAGTCGCGGGCTGTTGCACTGTGAGATCGAAAAACCCGGTCAAGGGAGCGTGCATTGCCTGTGCGCGCATTTTGGTTTGTTCGCCAAGGGGCGTCGTGCTCAGACCAGAGCGTTGATCGAATATGTGCGCAACGAGATCCCGCCGGATGCGCCGCTGATCATTGCGGGTGATTTCAATGATTGGCGCAATCAGTTAAGCAAGACGCTGGCCAGCGAGCTGCATATACACGATGTGTTTCATTTGCAGGGGGGGAAGTTGGCGCGCAGCTTTCCGTCCAGATTGCCGCTGCTGCGCCTGGACCGCATCTACGTGCGCGGATTTGACGTGCTGCACTGCAACGTGCATACCGGGGGAAATTGGCTACGCTTGTCTGACCACGCCGCGCTTTCCGCGCTGCTGAAAAAATCATGAGCAGCGTTCATCATGTGGCTGGCAACCAGCTGATGCTGTTGAAAAACGGCGCAGCGTATTTCCCGCAATTGTGCGCGGATATCGATGCCGCGCAACATTCGATCTATCTGGAAACTTATATTTATTTCGCGGACGAGACAGGCCGCATGATCGCCGATGCCTTGCGCCGCGCAGCCGCACGCGGGGTGGTGGTGCGTGTGTTGCTGGATGGATATGGGTCGGCGGAGCTGCCACTGTCATGGCTGGATGAGTTGCGCGCTTCGAAGGTCGAAGTGCAATGGTTCCGCCGCGAGATTTCCCCATTCACATTTCGTCGCAGCCGGATGCGCCGCTTGCGCCGTTTGCACCGGAAGTTGGTGGTGATGGATGGCGAGGTGGCTTTTGTCGGTGGCATCAACATAAACAATGATGTCTCCAGCGGTGAAGGCTTCAGCTCACCCCGCCTAGATTACGCAGTGCGGGTTCAGGGCGTGCTTGCCGGCGAGATCCATTCGACCATGCGGCGTCTATGGGGCGTGGTGTCATGGGCCAACTTTCGTAGGCGAGGCAAAGAGATACGCCGGTTTGTTCTGGAGCGCCCCAAGGACGCTGTTTCGTCGGGAATATCTTTGGTGTTGCGTGATAATTTGCGCCATCGGCATGATATTGAAAGCGCTTATCTCGGGGCAATTGAGAGCGCGCAAAGTGAAATCATAATCGCCAATGCTTATTTTTTGCCCGGACACAATTTCCGTCTGGCATTGATACAAGCCATGCAGCGCGGTGTTCGTGTCGTATTGCTGTTACAGGGTAGGGTTGAATACCGCGTGCAGCATTACGCGACACATGCGCTCTATGATCAATTGCTGGCGGCGGGTATCGAGATATATGAGTATCAGCCGAGCTACCTGCACGCAAAAGTTGCCGTGATCGACGGGCGCTGGGCGACGGTGGGTTCCTCCAATATCGACCCGTTCAGTTTGCTGTTGGCGCTCGAAGCGAACGTTGCGGTGCAGGATGCCGGATTTTCCGTTGAGTTGCGCACAGGTTTGCTCGCCGCGATTGCGGACGATGCGGTACGTGTCGGGGATGGTAATGGCGTGTCGCGCAGTTGGCTGGATCGACTGGTTGCTCGTATCAGTTACGGGATCGTACGCTTGCTGATAGGCCTGTTGGGGTATGGTAAATCGATTTAAGGGCACTTCTAAAAATCCAACAACGTCGCAATACGGCGTTGCTCACAAAAAATTGCTCCTTACATATCAAACATATGCCGCGTCGCAATTTTTTGCTCGCGCCTTGTCTTGCTTAGAACTTTGAATTTTTAGAAGCGCCCTTAATCTCTTCGGATTGAATTCCCCGCTGCTTGCCGCGCAGTGGATCTTGTAGGTCGGGTTTTAACCCGACGGGGTTAGCA
>Ga0315270_10000460_pt1 | contig 22521 bp, 21 predicted proteins | sample C1_bottom_MG_FD_204932 | JGI IMG/M metagenome (GOLD analysis project Ga0315270, IMG submission 204932) | Sediment microbial communities from Yellowstone Lake, YNP, Wyoming, USA - C1_bottom | ecosystem: Environmental > Aquatic > Freshwater > Lake > Sediment | place: USA: Wyoming | collected...
TATTTAATGGTTGATCATTATTTAATGGTTGATCATTATTTAATGGTTGATCATTATTTAATGGTTCTTCAATAACAGCATCATTAATGGTCGCGGTTTCTTCTGTTTGTTCTACTTCTACTGGTTTGATAACTTCATCAATATATAAAGAATCTTTTAAAATTGATTCATTTTTATTATATTGTTTAATCATTTTTTTTAATATTTTTTTTAATTTTGGTTTTACATCGGATTTATTATATTGTCTTTGTTCATATTCTGATCTATATTTAAAACCCCAGTTTTCATAATATTTAAAAATATTTAAAACTGGATTATATATTAAATCATTTGTTTTAATGTTTAGACTGTTAAAATAATCAGATCTTTTTTTATTTTGTATAGTATTTAATTTTTTATATGTTCTAGCATCTAAAAATTTATTAATAAAGGTTTTTGTGGTTGTGTTCATTTTGTTTTATATGTTTTTTTATTATAATATATATTATTAATATTTCTTTAAATAACTTTTTTTTAATTAATTTTTTTATTTTTTTTAATTAATTTATTTATTTTTTTAATTAATTTATTTATTTTTTTTAATTAATTTATTTATTTTTTTTTAATTAATTTATTTATTAATTTATTTATTTTTTTAATTAATTTATTTATTTTTTAATTAATTTATTTATTTTTTAATTAATTTATTTTTAAAAATATATCATTAATCATTAATGATATATTTTTTTTAAATTATAAAGTAGAGATAATATTACGGGATTTAAATTATTAATTGTTTTTATAAAGTAGAGATAATATTACGGGATTTAAATTATTAATTGTTTTTATAAAGTAGAGATAATATTACGGGATTTATATTATTGTTTTTATAAAGTAGAGATAATATTACTGGATTATATATGGTTCTAATATCTCTTTTATTATATCTGGATTCAATGTTTTTAATTCATCTAAATTTTTACGAATACGCGCCACTAATGGTAAATATATATCATATTTGGTCATATCCTCATTTGTTAAATTATGTTTATATTTATAATAATATGCTTTATTTTTTGATTTTATTTTTTCACTATTCTTTTTATATTGGTCGCGTTTATATTCTCGCATATATGTTGTTTTATCTTTTTTCTCATTAATATCATTAATATCATTAATATCATTAATATCATTAATTGTACCATCTATTAAATATTCCATATTTATATTATATATATTATATAATATAAATATTCTTTATATTAAATTTAATTAAATTATTTTTATATTTTTTATTATTATATTATTTTATTCATTTAAATCTATTAATAAATCTACTGGTATGTTATAATATACGACTGGATTATCATTTCTACCAGTTCTATTGTTTTGTATGGTCATTTTACTAAATTTATTAAATAAATTTTTATCATACTTTATATAGCATAATTTATCAGAAAAACAAAATACACAAATTAAAGTACCATTACAATTATTAAAATTAATAGTTTTATGAACTGGAAATATTGTGGTTTTATATGCATCTTTGTCTGTTTTTCTGGATTTTAATTCAAATTTTATATTTTTATTTTCATCATTATCATCAATAGTTTCATAATCCCATTTACAAAATTTATCGTTATAAATTGTTTTTGTATTTTGTATATCTCTTTTAAAATGGTTTATTAATTTGATGAGTGTTGGTTCCTCTTTTGAAAGTCCAAATTCTAAATCATCTTTAAAATCTCTTAATCCGTTTGATGTCATTTTATTTATATGTTTTTTTATTATAATATATATTATTAATATTTATTTAAATAACTTTTTTTTAATTAATTTTTTTATTTATTTTCTTTTTTTAACCATAAATTATTTAAATAATTTATATTTTTTATGATATTATTATATGGTCCCCATAAAATAAAAAAAGAAAATAATGCTGGTGATGGTATTAAATTAGATATTAAATATTTTTCAGTTTTATTTGCTATATGTCTTTTCATATAATTAAGTCGTTTAGTCTCATCATTGTGATCAATAAAGGTTGAACCATCTTTTAATCCAAAATCAAAATATTTATTATTATTCATAACCACTCTAAATCTTTTAAATTTTCTAGGGGATTCACTTATATTTATAATCATTTATAATTAAAGTAAAGATAATATAACTGAATTATATTAATATATTCTAAATTGCGGAAAGTCGAAAACTGGGGCAGATTTTTTGAAGATTTTAATATTTTTTTTATTTTTTTATTTTTTTATTTATTTTTTTATTTATTTTTTTATAGAAAACTTATAAAATAATGCCCCAGTTTTCGACTTTTTGATATTTTTAAAAATTAGATAAAGTAAATTTTTTTAATTAATTATTTAATTAATTAATTAATTATTTTTATTTTTTTTTATTATTAAAAATTAATATAAAGATTAATATATATAATATAATATATATAATATAATGAATAATTTAAATAATAATCAAACCGTTTTTAATTGGAAGTTAGATAAAAACACTGTTAATACATCTATTTTTTTTAAAAAGAAAATGATAGAATATGCAAACATAAAACTAATATATGGTTTTTTATCTACTAATATGGGAATTACATATATCGGAAATTATAAATATAATTGTAATGTTGCATATGGTGTCAATACTGAGAATGAACAAATAGAACAATATAAACAAATGTATAATGATAAACTTAATGGATTTCAATTAGGTTTTATTCTACCAAAGCATAAATGGGGTCGTATAATACCAGTAAATTATTGTTCATTATCTGTTTTTAGAAGAGAAACCCGCCACAGACTAGCATTAGATAATTATATAGATATAGATATGATTAATGCACAACCAACCATAATTTATGAAATATGCAAACAAAACAATATACATTTAAATATATTAAAAAAATATGTTGAGGATCCCAAATTATATCGTCAAATGGTTATTGATTATCATAATTGTGATAAAGATACTGCCAAAACTTTATTTATATGTTTAATGTTCGGTGGTTGTTATGACTCGTGGTTAAAAGATAATGACATACAACAAAACAAAAATAATAAAATAGATTCAATTAATGATTTAGAAAATGAATTAAAAAATGTTATGGAAATTGTTTATAATACAAATCATCATATAAAAGAGGATATATTAAGAATTGATCCAAAAAAATGGGCTAATGACAATGAAGCAAAAAGAGGAGTTATGGCTTTATGGTGTCAAACTATAGAAAGATTATTACAGGAGACTTCTATTAAATGGTTAGTTGATGTTAAAGGATTTCAAATAGAAAAAATAGTACCGTGTCAGGATGGTTTTATGATATTAAAGGATTTATGGTATGATGATATTTTAATAGATGTATCAAATATTATAAAAGAATCATTTAATATAAATATTACATATATCAATAAACAGTTTGATGAAGCCATAGACATCCCTGAATTTGAAAATGATAAAAATTTAAATGAGTGGGAGGACTTATTATCATATAAAAGACTGGCTGATAAATTTTTAGAATTATATGGTGATTATGTTATTAAGTATAAAAATTGTGTTTATATTTATTGGGTTGATAATAGAACGGGAGGCCGATGGTTTGATGAAACAAACACTAAAAACCAGCATAAATTAACATTATATATTAGTGAGAAAATATACGACCATATAAGGGATTTAATAATTGGTGCAGTTGAAATTGAGTCTAAAGATAAAAGCCGCTTATTAAAATTATTACGATCTAACACCTCTAAATCATTTGCTATTAATGATATTATTAAACATATTTTATCTAAAGCCACCGAAAATGAAAACGATTTTAATCAAAACCCCTTTTTATTAGGTTTTAATAATGGTGTATATGATTTAACTTTAAATATATTTAGACCTTATAAATTTGATGACTATATGACAATAACAACAGGTTATGATTATACTACATTAGATATAAATAATCCATTAATTAATGAATTAGACAATATATTAGAATCAATCCAACCAAATCCAGCTCATAGAAATTTATTAAATCAAATACTAGCGAGTGGTTTAGATGGACGTTTATATCAAAAATTATTTTTATTAAATGGTGCTGGTGGTAATGGTAAAGGTTTAATAGCATCATTAATGAAATCTATATTAGGTGGTTATGCTTATCAACCAACAAACGGGATTTTAAAAGATGTCGAAAAATCAAATTCACCCTCACCTGATATGTATAATTTAAAAAATAAAAGATATATTAATTTTACAGAAGTCGGAGGCCTTATTAGGGTTGCAATGTTAAGAAACTTAACAGGTGGAACCACATTTACGGGTCGTTTATTAAATCAAAATCCAGAATCATTTAAATTAAACGCCACTTTTGTTATGGAGTTTAATAACTCGCCCGAATTAGACGGCAAACCACAACAGGCCGATTATAGAAGATTAGTAGATTTATATTTTCCAGTTAATTTTACAGATGATATTAATAAAATAGGTAGAGAAATAGGCGGCACACAATATGTTAAATGTAATCCATATTACGAGACAGAAGAGTTTATTTTATCAATGCGTAATATATTTTTACATAAACTATTAAATATTTATAAAGAAAATTATATTTTAAATGTTGGTATTAATTTTACAGTTCCAGAAGATATTAAAAAACGAACAGAAACATTTATCGAAAATCAGAATCTATTTCAAAAAGTTTTTAATGATTTATTTATAAAAGTTGATATAGATTTAAAAAATAAAGATGATTTAAAAAATAAAGTTTTAAAAATTAGAGAAGTATGGGAACAAATAATACAATCACAGGAGTACAAATCTATAACATATAGAGAAAAAAGACAATATGGTCGCGATGAATTTTATAAGTGGATTGATAGTATAGGTTTAAAAACAACAAATGACACAAAAGCCAAATGTATTTTAGGTATACAATATAGAGATAAAGACGAAGAAGATTATAATCCATTTGAAGATGAAAATATTAATGATGATTTAGATAAAGATATTAATATATAAAAAAATATAAAAAAAATTTAATTATAAATTAATATAAAAAAATAAATATATAATAATATATATATATATATAAAATGGATTCATATATTGAAATCAAAAAAGAAGATGTACCAATAGTGCGCGAAAAAGTATGTAAAATAAAAGTTATTGTTCTAGATTCAATGAATAAACACCCTTTAACAAATCCTAATACCTTAACTATAAAAGAACGTAAATATATATACGAACAAATAAAAGAAATATTTTATAGTAATACATTAGATGAAATTAATGATAAATTTAATACTATTTGTAATGATAAATTATTTAATGATAAATCCGACTGTACTCAATTCCCCGTTTATATTGATAGACGAGTACCCGAACAACAGTTATTATTTGATGAAACTATTTAATTAATTATTTTTTTTTATTTTTATTTATATAATTATATAAATAAAAATTATTTTCTCATTATAGATTATAATATATAATGAGTTCTGGATTACCTTATAAAACTAAAATGGATATGGCGAAAACCCGTAACAACTATTTATCTAATTTAAAACTACAAACACAAATAAATGATCAAAATTATAATGCAAATAAAACATATATAAGAACTGGACAATTGCCCGTTGAACCAACAGATACTAGAAGTTTAACAGACAAACTAGCCGACACACAAAGGATGAAAATTGATTTAAGAAGTAAATTACATTCTATAACTGATGGTGAAAACGCTGGGTTAATTGTTAGTGGATTAACTCCCGATGAATTAATTTTTTTAACTCAACAATATGCACCCATATTTGAATATATGAAAAAGAACTATTCGGTGGGCGTTCCCGCTACTATATTTGTAAATTATTTAAGAAGATATATAGAAAAATCAAATCAAACTATGGGTATTGAATTTGGATTACAACAATCTAGCGCGCAACAACTAATAGCGAATCAACAAACCATAATGGATCAAATGGCGACATTTAATGATATTAGAAATCTAGCTGATATGCTTATGTCTGTTGGTGAAATGAGCAATGAATTACAAAATGAGTTTGAAATTCTGTCCGAGTTTATATTTACATTGCCACAATATATGTCCGCGGTTGGCGAAGAGGTTAATGCAGTTAATAAAGAAAAAATGGAACAATTAATGGATTATTTAGTTGAGGAACTACCTACTAAATCCGATTTAATGGAATTACAAAATGAATTAAATGATGCAATAAGATTAAGAGACCGTGACGAAATTACAAAGATAATAAACAAAATCACAGGACAAATTTCAGGTTCAATTGGTGAAGATTTTATGGAACAAATAGAGATTTTAAAAACGATGATACAACAAAGTGGAGAAGTAATGGAAGGAAAACCAGGACCCGCACCGCAATCTAATATAGACGGATTTAGTAGATATATAGATGAAAATATTACAGTTACTCCTGATACAATAAAAGATTTAAATATACTTACATTAAAAGGATTTATGGACGAGTGTTTTAAGCTTTTAGGGACAACAGATAGAAATACATTTATACGAGATATAACGAGAAATGAAAAATATCCTAGTTATTCAACTGTTCAAAAAAATAAATCTTTGTTACAAAATGTATGTAACGCACTAATAGATTATCGTAAAGAATTATCACAAAAAGCTACACCACCGCCACCAGAACCATCACCTCCACCACCAGAAACAACAAAAGCAATACCAACAGAAACAACAAAAGCAATACCAACAGAAGGATTTGGTATGCGCGGCCGCGGTATACGGGCTTATCCTAGTATGGTTTTAGATGGTGATGTTGATTATAATAATGGTATATCGGCGGAACCTAAATTCATACCTATCGGCAGATATTTAATAAATAAAAATAAATTAAATAATAATATTATCGCCATTAAACGGCCTAAAGGTTCTATAATCACAAAACTACCATCACAACGCGTAACTAAACATATGGGCAATATTATACGTAAAATAATCGGCGGATCTATACCTACTTATGATGATTATAATGAATTAAATGATGATGAAAAAATATTTTTAAAAAAAATAGCAAATGAAACACAAATCACAGATAAGTTATCTATACCTACACCTAAAAAATCAGAAGATGATAAAGAGATAAACCAATTTGAAATTTTAAAAGGTCAAATATTATCAGGTAATGACAATCCAGATTTAGTTAAACAATTTAAAACAATTATTTTAAAACTCAGTAAAAAAGATTTAATTCCTAAATCACAGGTCCGCGATTTATTAATAGATTTAACAACTTTAGGGCATTAATATTATCTAACATTACAATATATATAAATATGAATAGTGGATTTTATCCTCAGGTTTTAATGCCTTCAATTCCAAAAGTGCAAACATTAAGTTATGAATATCAAACGCCTTTTTATTTCGGTGGTTCTTTTATTCCAATTGATTTAGGTATAAAAGGTAATGGTGTCAGACAAAAAACTAAATATGAAAAATTATTTTCTCATAATGGAAGTATTATTAAAAAACCACAACTATATAATATTAGATAAAAAATAAAATAAAAATAAACCATATATATTCTATGCCCCAGTTTTCGGCGGTTTTACTTAATTATTAATTAAATAAAATTTACCTTATTCAATTTCATCCTTATAAATATTCTATTTCGGCGAAAAGTCGAAAACTGGGGCATCTTTTTTGAACTTTCTTATAGAAAAAAATTTAAAATTTTTAGAAATAAAAAAAAATAAAAAAAAAATTATCAAAAAGTTCAAAAATAGCGCCCCAGTTTTCGACTTTTCGCCAAATCCAAACAATAAATATATAAAAATTGAATAAGATAATAATTATTAAAATGATAATTAAGCAAAACCGCCGAAAACTGGGGCATAGAATATATATGGTTTATTTTTATTTTAAAATATAAAAATAATTTATGAAAAATAATATATATTATAATAATATATATAAAATGAGAACTTTAATTTTTAACTCTTCTAATATAGTCCCCGATGGTCAAAACAATAAATTAATATATAAGTTTCCTAATTCCGTAGTATTTAAGGACAGTTATATTTCATTATCACAGGCGCAAATGTATTATAGTTGGTTTAATATATCTAAACAATTAAATAATAATACATTTAGTTATGTATGGATTAATGGGGCGGGGGTTCAAACTACATATACTATTATAATTCCCGATGGTTTATATGAGGTATCAACCATTAATCAATTGCTCCAATTTACATTTATACAAAACGGCCACTATTTAGTAAATGCCAATGGTCAAAATGTTTATTATGCGGAGATATTATTAAATGCTAGTCGTTATGCTGTTCAAATAAATACATTTTTATTTCCAACTGCTTTACCTGGTGGATATACTAATCCCGCATTAGTCCCTTTTCCACCTCAATCTTTTAATCCATCAATAATATTACCACCAAATATTAATTTAATTTTAGGTTATACGGCGAATTTTACAACCAATATAAATTTAAATAATGCATATGTCCCGCCAACATCTAATTATGTAAGCAAACTAGCAAATGGCACACTGTCATATATATCAACACTAGCGCCCGAAGTTCAACCAAATAGCTGTATAATTTTAAGTATTTCAAATATAGACAATCAATACGCGCAACCAACAGGAACCTGTTATACTATAGTACCGAGTGTAGCAATAGGAGAAGTGATAAATGAAAGACCAGTTAATTATATATGGAATAAGTTAATACCAGGAACTTATAATCAAATATCTATCGCTTTATTAGGTAGCACACTTCAACCAATTCAAATCCAGGATCCCGCAATGACATTTGTATTTGTTATTAAAAACGCAGAAGAATCCATATATTAATTTATATTAAATAAAAAATATATATAGTATAATTATATGAATAGCGATATTACTGAACAATATTTAAATACATCATACGATAATTTTTCTAGAGAACAACAAAAATTATTAAATGATTTAAAAACTGAAACAGATGATAAAAAAACTAAAAATTTACATAAACAGATTAATATAATCCATTCAATCCAATTAAATATGTTAAAATTAAAAACTATAAAAAATATAAATTATCTATAACTATTATATAATATTACAAAATGGTAGCACCAACAAAAATTTATTTTAATGGTAAAACAATATTAAGTAGACATACTAGAGGAGCCAAAACAGGAAAAGGAGTAGGAGCCGTTTTATTAGATGGTGGTATGGGCGGACAATCTAGTTATTCATCTATAGATAACTATCTAGCAACCACAACAGCACCCGTACCAGTAGGAATGGGATTAAAAGGTTTAGATAAAATAAGAAGTAAAATGGAGAATTTAATTATAAAACCATCAATTAGAAAACCAAAAAATATAAAATTTACTATTTAAAAAAAAATAATTATAATATATTATAAAAAATTAATATTTAGAAATTTATTATAATTATTTTTTTTCTATTCATCTTATATATATAATATGAGTTGTGACAAATTAGTGTTCGATCTTTCTCAGGAGATAGAGGGATCACCAAATATTTTCGTAAAAAAAGACTGGTTAAATATTTTAGATAATCAAAATGGTAACTATAGCGCAAACCAGTCAGTTGTTGATACCTCACAATTATCTAATAGTAATAAATATTTAAATTATAGAGAAGCATATTTATCGGTTCCTATGATAATGGCATTAAGTACTACAACAGCTGTAGCGTGGCAGACGGATGGCACAACCAGTGCTGATTATAGTATGGGTTTAAAAAATTGGTTTGGTTCTATAATTCATTCATTTACTTTAGATTATAATGGAACTACTATTATTCAACAAACACCATTTTGTAATATGTGGAATAGTTTTAAATTAATGACAACATTAAGTTGGAATGATATCGTGGTTTCGGGGTCGACTATTGGATTTTATCCTGATGATCCTTTAAGTTTTTCATATTCGTCGGCAGCAGGTCTATCTGGTCAGGGAGTATTCAATAATTCAAATTTTGAAAATACTAATGATGGTTTTGCTGTATCGGCCGGTTTTAATAAATATAATAGTGGTAGTAATAATATAGGATTTAGATCTAGACAAACATATATCAATTATAATCCTAGCGGTGTACCACAGGGGTCTGGGTCTACTTATGGGGCCCTTTTTTTAAATGCTAACGGTGCAACTGCAAATTATAAATCTTATATTAGTAGTAAAGTAACGGGAACAGGTGCTATAATTGGTTCTATTGTATTTTCAATTAGAGCAACAATATATTTAAAACATTTACATTCTTTTTTTAATATGGTTCCATTATTAAAGGGCGTTTATATGAAAATGACAATGAATTTAAATAATAGTACTACAAACATTTCGGTCGTAACTGGAGCGTCTATAACTTTTTTAAGTTCATCAGTTCCAGTTGGTGGGGTACTGCCTTTTATGATATCTAGTGCCGCAGCTTCTAATGGCAATGCAACACTACCAACTGCTACTTATATTGCATCACTTAGTGTTGGTAATGTCGTTTTAGACGCTACACAAAGGACAAACGTTCAGGCTACAGGCCCACTCGGCCCTAATATATTTTTATATGTTCCTGCTTATACCTTTAATCCCGTTTTTGAACAGGCTTATTTATCATCGCCTATAAAAACAATTAATTACACTGATATTTATCAATATCAGGTTTTAAATATAGCTACTGGTACGGCATTTAATAATTTATTAACTAATGGTCTAGCTAATATTAAGTCTGTTTTAATTTTACCATTTTTCACTAATGGTGCTATTGCTAATTCACCTCCTTTTCAATCACCGTTTGATCCCGCTGGTTGTGGTCCAACATCTCCTTTATGTTTATTAAGTAATTTTAATGTTGTTGTTTCGGGTCAAAATGCAATTTATAACACTCAGCGCTATAGTTTTGAAGAATTTAATAATCAATTATACGGCGCTAATGCTGTTAATGGCGGAATGACTGATGGCTTAAACTCGGGATTATTTAATCAATTAGGTTTTGAAATGGAATATTGTTATCATTATGTTAATGTTTCTAGATGTTTACCAGTAGAGGAATCAGTACCAAAATCAGTACAAATAATCGGTACTAATACTAGCTTACAGACGATTAATTTGTGGTGTTTTGTTGAGTATGGTGTTTCAGTATCAATAGATATATTAACAGGTGCTAGAGTTTAAATCCCGTAATATTATTTATACATTTTATTTAATTTGTAATATTAATAATATATTAATATTAAAAATAATATCTAATTATTAATTATATAACAATGAATATAAAAGAATATATAAAAGAAAAACGCCCTAATTTATCAAAATCATCAATAATAACATATGGTAGTATATTAAGAAATTTATTTAAAAATGTATTTGGTGACTCGGAAATGGATTTTGACAAATTTGGTGAAACAGATAAAATTTTAGATTATTTAAAAAATATACCTATAAATAAAAGAAAAACAATATTATCGAGTTTAGTTATTATAACAGATAAAAAACAATATAGAGATTTAATGTTGGATGACGTAAAAGAATATAATAAAGAAATTCATAAACAGGAGAAGACAGAAGAGCAACAAAAAAGTTGGGTTGATGGTAATGATGTTAAAACCATTTTAGATGATTTAAAAAATAATACAGAATTATTATATAAAAAAAAGAATATTAATAATACTGATTTACAAAATATACAAACATATATTATTATGGCATTATTAGGTGGTTTATACATACCTCCGCGCCGTTCTAAAGATTATGTAGATTTTAAAATTAAAGATTTTGATAAAGAAAAAGATAATTATTTAGAAAAAAATAAACTATATTTTAATTCATATAAAACAGCAAAAACATATGGACTCCAGACAGTTGAAATACCAATACAATTAAAAAATATTTTGTTAAAATGGATTAAAATAAATCCAACTCAATATTTGTTATTTGATTCTAATATGAATAAGTTATCTAGTGTAAAATTAAACCAAAGATTAAATAAAATATTCGGTGAGAAAAAAGTAGGTGTAAATCAATTACGCCATACATATTTAACAGATAAATACAAAAATACAATCGAACAACAGAAAGAAATAAATGATGATATGAAAGATATGGGATCCAGTTCTAGACAATTAGAGACATATGTAAAAAAATAATTAAACATTTAAAAAATTTATTCTATTATCACAATTAGTATCGTTTTCTATATCATCAGGATTAGATATTACGTCGATCTCTTTTCGTAGTTTAGGATCTTTAGGTTGAAAAAACATTTTTAAAATATACTCATTTTTTTTAAAGTCAATTGATTTATTTAAATCATCAAAAAAATCTAAAAAATTCTCAGTATCATTAAATAAATCTTTTGTTCTATGTGAGAAATTATTTATAAAATGTAAAAATGCGCAACAAAACCAGCCACAGGCATTAGACATTAATGATTGTATATCTTTAGTATTATATGGCATATGTTCTTTACCAGTTGTTTTTTTAAAAGTATTAATAATATCAGTAGGTGGCGGAATACCAAAAGGATCAAAATAAATCGATTGTATTGATCCATTAGGATATTTATTAATTTGTAGACAAACCCAATGTGATCCAGAATTTAAACCACCACTTTCATTATATGTATCTTCTAGATTAATAATATATGATTTATTAAATTTAAATGTATCGGGGCTTTGATCTTTAAAAATAATTTCTTCTAATGGTATATTCATTTTACCACATAATTGTGTTAATTGATTGTCAGTTAGCATATTTATATTATATATTATATAATTATATATTTTTTTTTACAATAAAATATATAATTAATTAAAGCAGTATTATTATCTTTAAATATAAAGCCCAGTACCTTTACTAAATTTTTGATAAGCGGGCGGGAGTGTGGATTGAAATTGAAAATTAGCAGAAAATGGTTGTGATTGTAAAGCAGGAGGGAGTTTATGAATAAAACCACCATTTATACCAACATTAATAGAATGACGGCGCCTTTCTCTTAAACCATTACCTAAACCATTACCTAAACCATTACCTAAACCATTACCCCTAGCCATAATTTGTTGTGTAGTTAAATCCGCCGATAATTTATTAGCAATAGCATTATTAATAGAACTATTAGATAAATTTCCCATATTAGTACCTAATTGATCATTTAAATTTTGTAATGCCATATTTTTTGCGTATTCTTTATTTAATGTTGAGTTCTGATATTTAGAGGGATTAGCCAGATAATCATTTCCATAAGTAGATAAAGTAGCAACGGACGGAGCAATAAACGGGATTAATTGTGGTTGATACGCCCCTAAAGTAGCACCAGCAGCAGTTAAACCAGCAGTTAACCCTGATTGTGCCATCGGTAGATAATGTTCGGCAGTTTTATATAAAGCCTTTTGAGCAGTTTTTCCTATAAGTTTTCTTACACCTCTATCAAACTTTTTACCAAATATGCCTCCGCCTTCTATTGGTGTTTCTTTATTTTCGACAATTTCAGCAGGTGATAATGATATTTCGGCCCCTTTACCTTTTTTAAATGTTCTGTTTATTATATTATAATTTTCGGGATGAACTATTAAACAAACTCCCTCGCCTTCCATTTCAGGTGGTTTAACTCTAACTTTGTGTCCATTTCTTAATTTAGACATTTGTTTATTTGACATTTTAACCATTAAAGAATTTGACATTTTTTTATTCTATATATTATGATTAGAAAAAAAATAAAGGGATTATATAAATAATTAAATAAATATCAAAAAAGTCAAAAACAGGGGCATTATTTTATAAGTTTTCTATAAAAAAATAAATAAAATAAAAATAAAATAAAATAAAAATAAATAAAAATATCAAAATCTTTAAAAATAGTGCCCCAGTTTTCTACTTTTCGCCTAAATTAATAATTTCTAATAATCCTTTTCTAAATCTTTTATCGGGATCTTCTTCTAAATCTATTAATAATGGACTAAACTTTTCCCTAGTTGCATATTTATATAAATCTAATAACTCATCTTTTGTGATACCTAATCCAAACTCACTTAAAATTAAATTAACTTCTCTATTACCACTTAATTTTAATAAAACCATATATGAACAATTATTTCGTATTATTTTCGGTATTTTAAAATATGATTGACTTATAAAAATAACACTTACATTTAATTTCCTAGCTCGTATATAATATTGTTCAACTGATGATAAATCTTTAGATAAAACCAGATCATCCCACACTACTAAATGGTTTAAATCTTTATCAAAATCATCCAGTTTAGGCGTATAATGTAATCCTTCTTTTATGATTATTGATTCGCATTTAGAGTTAATCCATTTATAAAGTGGTTCGTCGGCATTTCTAGTTATTATATGAATAGAAGAAAAAGTTCCTTTATCACCACAACTAAATAAATGGATTAAATTAACTAAAAAATTAGTTTTACCAGAACCAGATGGCGCAACTATACACATACGGAATGGTAGTTTTAAATTATGTAAATCAAAATTAGGATTTTCAACTTTATCTAATAAATGTTTAGGAATTTTATCATACATATTAACAATTTTACCACCATTATTTTCTTTAATTTTTTTAGGCATTATATATATATAATTTAATATATTATTTTTATTATAAAAAATAATATCTTTTAATGATATATATAACATTAAAATATGCATATTTGTCTATTATGTAAAATTATTTTAAATGATGATACTATTGTATTTATCGGTGACAAAACAATATGTAAGGAGTGTGATTATAAATTAGAATTGTTTTAATTATTTTTTATTATAAAAAATAATATCTTTTATGATTTATATATATATTTAAAATGGCAGTTTATAATCCACCATCCGAAAATTTAGCAATATTTGATCCCAGCGTCTTTGTAATTAACGAAACACCACTAACAGTAGGTGACGCACTAAACTCATTTTTATCATATCCTTATGCACAGGGAACTGAAAATCTTCAGGGCATAAATGTTGATGGTGTCGCAACATTTAATAGCTTAGAAACACATAATCAAACAGAAACACATAATGGTCAATTAATAGTAAACAATAATGTAACGATAAATAATGCATCTGTGATAAATCAAACAGATCAAATAACAAATGTAAGTAATACATTAAAGAGTACTAATCTATACGGTGATTTTTCAATTTTATCAAATGGGACATACGGCGGATCAATTAGATTTGGACAGATCGGACAAATTAATTATGGTGATAATTTTACACAACAATATCAAACAGGAATACAGTTTGCGGTTACTAGTCAGTCATTAGGAGGTAGCATTTTATTTCGTCAAAGAACCTCGACAAATATACTCAGAAACCCGTTATTACTGTTATCAACTGGATCAACGTTCGCAACAACATCATCAGACGGTAATAATATAACTTTAGCAATATTAGAAACAGTTTCAGGTAATTTTATAGGAATTCAGCCGAGTGTATCAGTAGGACAATATATGCCCTGTTTAGCTGGCGATAATATGATAGTATCCAAAACACAAAATAATGCATTAAATAACACCGCATTAGTTATAGGTTGTCAGTCAGCATTCAGTAATGGCATAAAAATAGATAGTGTTAATAATATCTCTACATTAGGACAGGGAGGGTCAACAAACGGCGCATATAGTAATAGTTTTAGTTGTAGTAATACAGCATCAACAATAAACGGGCCCGCGTCTTTTACTTCAACATCCGCTCCAACATCCGCACAATCGCCGCCTTTATCAGTTAATGATGCGACAACTAAAATACCAACCACCGCGTGGGTCAGATCAGTTATAAATTCTCTACCAGTTGCAACAACACCATTAAACTATCTCAGAGGTTCGGTTCAAACAATAGGAACATCAGCATCTTTAACACCATTAAATTTTTTATTTACAGGAGCAAACTGGGCGATTGCAGAATTTTTTACATTAAAAATTTATTTTAGACAGGAATGGAATGAAATATCAACAACAGCAAATCCCATTTATTATAATTCATATACGGGTTTAATAGATGTTTATCCATATAGATGCCCCACAACAGGAGCAACAACAAATTTATTAAGCGGTAGCATAAATGGAAATACAACATTTAATATAACTGGTACTCCCACATATGCGCCATTAGGTAGATTTTACTGGACTGAAAATTATACAGAATCAAACACTAGAGCAGCATCAGGTTTAGATACAGCAAATCCCATACAAATAACAACAGGTACTCAGCAACAATTTACATTTTTATTTGGATCACCGTTTTCCTCCTCTAATAATTCAACCTCAAACTCAACAACAACTATATATATAGAATTAATAAATCCAGGTTTAACAAATCAATCGGTGACAATATCGGGCGGAACTAGTTTTACAAATTTCTACTCAACTTTTTAATATTTTAATATTTTAAATCATTTGTAACTATTATATGAATTGTTTTTTTTTTATTTGTTTGATATAATTTATTATATTTTATAACATTATATATATTTTCGGGGAACAATAATTTAATGATCCATATTTCTTCTAAAATCAAACATATAAATGCATTTTGTAAATTAATATTATTTTTAAATAAATATTCATATATATTAACATCTTTATTAGTATAAAAATCATTACAACACATTAAATAAGGTGGATCCATTATTATACAATTTAATTTGTCATTTTTATATGTTTCATAGCAATCAATAGAATCCACACAACTAAAGATAATATTACCATTTTTAAAAAAATTATAAATTGGATACTCTTTCATATTAAATTTTCTGTGTTTAGTAGTTTGATCATATAATCCAGGTCTAATATTAAAATATTTGTTTTTTACAAACCACCCTTTTACATCATTATTTTTTATATATTGTGCATAGTGTTCTTTAGTATCTAATACATTATCTAATACATAATCATTAATGTAATCCTCAAATTCTTTTAATTTATCGTCGTCTCTCACAATTTCATACATTTCTTTTAAATATATATTATTATCATTTAAAATAAATTCTTTATCAGGATATAATGTCCATATGTAATAACTAATAGAACAGGACCCACAAAAGGGCTCAATAATTTTTTTATAGGTTTCTAAGTTAGGAATACAATCAACAATATTTTTAACTTCAGTTCTCTTATTACCAAAATAAGGCATATAAAAATGGTTTTTTTTCATAGTATATATTATAACTTAATATTTTTTTTATAAAAGAATATTAAACTAATTATTAAAATAAATATAATTATTTTCTTTTTTTATTTCGGATACTCGCCATATATTCTTTTGCTTCAGCACTACCTTTTTTAAATCTAACTCCTGAGCCACTCGCTTTATGAACAGCAGGTGCAATAAATTCACTTCCTATTTTACTACCAGCCGCAGATCCTAAAACACCTAACGCGGGCCCACCAACAGCATTACCAGCAGCCCCTAAAATAGCAGCAGTTGCGGATGGGATTCCATAAGTAATTAAATCACTAGATAAACCACCTTTTTTTTCTGTTATATATTTACCAGCAACATTAACATCTTTTTTTATCTCTTTACCAGCAACATCAACGCCTTTTTTTATATCTTTACCTAATTTTTTAAATGCTCTACCTATATTTATTTTACCACCTTTTTTTTCTTTTATCGCGTCAATTAATATTTTAGATTGTTCATAGTCTTTTTTATCTACGGGTTCTTTTGGATCAGTTATATGAGATGTTAAATGTTTTAATAACATATCGTAATTATCTAATACACCTTTACCAGTTAATATTACATTAGCGGTTGCTCCTATATCAGTTATAGTATTTGATAATTTTCGTAGCGATGGTAGATTATTAAATAAATCTTTTGTATTTTGTTTTATAAATGTAAAATCATCATTATTACCTAAATTATTAGATTTTAAAAATGCAACTATAAAATCCTGACAATTATTATCTCTAGCACTGTAACCGTAAAATTTTTTATCTCCCATATATTTTTTTGTATTTAATAACATATCGTTTAAACTAACGGGCATTATAGTACCAACAACAGTTTTTGATTCTGTATTAGGACGGTTTTTCGGTTCAATGTCCATATTTATAACTTCATTTTTTTCTAATAATACATTTTGACCATTTTCTAAATTTAATATAACGTATAAATGAAATAATTCGTCATATGCTCGCTCTACTCTTTTACCGAATTTACCTAAAGAAAATAAAGATAATGCTCCTGTTAATACACTCGGTACGGGTGTTCTTTTGATTACAATATTATTTATTTTTTGTGTTCCTACTTTACTAAGAATACCGCGCACTTTTGGTGGATAATCTTTACGCCCGTATATTATGGCTTTACCATAATCTGTTATACTTCTAATAATATCACCTCCTTCTACTTCGGTCTCAACTTCTTTTTTTGGTCGTCCTTTTTTATTGCTTCTAATAATACCAGCTTCTGCCTCTCGGCGCCTTTGTGCTTCAACTGTTTTTTGACTTTTTGCTTTTTTTCGTTCGGCTTCTGTTGCGTATTTTTTTGGCCTTCCTCCTTTTTTAACATCTCTAACAACATTATTAACAATATTATTTAATTCTTCTCTATTTAAATCAGGACGCAGGGCAACAATATCATTCCTAATTTCTGATCTATTTACTTCTCCGTCGTCTTTTATATCTTCGATAACTCCATTTAATATTATCTCTGCTTCCTTTTTACTTAATCCTTCCTCAATTAAATTTTCCCTTAATACTTCTCTATCAAAAGAGGCCGCATTTTCATTATCATCTGGTTCTTCTATTATTGGCTCGTTATCTTCATTCATTCGGGGAGGGACTGATTGATTATTTGATTCCTCAGATACTAATATTCCATTTACTTTTTTGCGACTGTTTGTTGTTACATATACAACACCATCGGGCTGTCTGTCAGATGTTTTAATTATTTCTAATTGGAGAACTTTTTTATTAATTTTACCAGATTCCATTTTATATTCAATTTTTGAAACTGTTTTACGTAATTCTATTATTCCAACTATGATATCTTTCGCATTTTTGCGGGGTTTTGTTGTTTCTCTAGGTCGAGCGCGCATTTAAATATATTATATAATAGTATTATATAATATATTTATTATAATATAATTAATTCATTTATTTTTTTTATTCTTTAACCCCATTCTCTAATTCCATATGTTCGGCATCAACCTCCCCTTTTATATCTCGCTTTATTGTAAGACAGCCGCAACATAAATTTACATCACTACATTTAGATTTAAATCCATATCTAATTAAAACAGCTAGAAATCCGAATCCCATAGTTGCTATACCATATATTAAAGTATTGTCCATTATATATATAGAATTATATATTTTAATTTGTTAGTTTGACAACCTCAACAATATATATTGTTAATTCATTTATAGTTAAGACATTTATAGTCATTAAACCATAAGTGCCGCCAGAAATATTAACACCCGATGAATGAATAGTTTTAATATTGGTTCCTAGTGATGTGTTAATTGTTAAATTTCCCGATCCTCCATTAAATATACCGATTCTATATTCTCCTCCTACTATCATATTTGTTAATGTTAATGCAGATATAGTATTAGTACTACCAGAAAACAATATACTAGAATTTTGTAAAGTAACAGAACTACCGCTTATACTTAATGTTGGGGATACATATGTAGCAGTATTTTGTGTTGTTGGTTGAACTAAGCGAGTGTTTATTAATGAACAACTTAAAGTAGAAGTGGCAGGATTATAAGACAGTGGTCCAGTTGTATCATCAACAAATAAAGAGGTTGAATTATTTGCGGTGGTTTTACTAAATGGGATATAATATGTTCCGCTAGTATTATCTGTGGTTGTTCTTACGGCAGCAGAGGTTGAAGCAGTCAAAGCGTTTCCAGCAAAAGTAGTACAACTTAAAGAAGAAGTAGAAGGATTATAAGTTAATGGACCAGTTGTATCATCAATAAATAAAGCGGATGAATTAGTTGCGGGGGTTTTACTAAATGGGATAAAATATGATCCGTTAGTATTATCTGTGGTTGTAGTTATGGCATTAGATGTTAAAGCAGATGACGCGACACCGTTTAATGCATTACAGGTTATTGTTCCTAATGATGGATTAACAGATAATAATGCTGTTTTTTGTGGATGGCCCTGACCAGTTGCAGACGAATCTGAAAAATTTAAATAATGGGTATCAGCGGAGGATGTATTAACTGTTTTAATAAAACCAGTCCAGTCTGATTGGTTTAATGTATTTGTGGTTATACCATCTGTTAATGTAATTGTATTATTAACATTTAATGTAGTTGAATTAGTGGGCGGATATGTTATTGAGGGAGTTTTATTTACTGTTGTATATATATCACTAAATAATAAAGATTGACCAGTATTATTTGATAATTGTTGTGAATTTATATTTAAAACTTTATTTATAGAACTATCAGATATAATTATAGAATTAGTTTCTGGATCTATTTTTATGTTTTTTGTATCAAAAGTATAGTTTGGGATTTGACCTGTAAAAAAATAATCAGCCATTTTTTATATATTATAATATAATATTATATAAAAAATTTAAAAAAAATATATTATAATAATATATAATGGAATTTAAAAGTATTGATAGTGATGAAAATTTTTATAATTTAGCTTATATATTAGCAACAGAAATAGAAGATGATTTATGGGTTGAAGATGTTATATATAAATATATTTATAAGGTAGTTATTAATAACAATATATTATATTATTTAAATTGTGATGATACAAAAAAATATTTTGATATAAATGATGCGATAATATATTATATTAGAGTTAGAGTTGATTCGGGGGAATATGAAGAGGCATTAAGTCAAACCCGTAATATTATCTCTACTTCTAGGAATATACAAAATATAAGGTTTAACACATAACCATAGATAATATTACTGGATTAACATTAAACCATAGATAATATTACTGGATTAACATTTTATGATATAAATATATAATGTTTAAATAATTATTAAGGGTTTATATACTTATATTATTAATTAAAAATTAATAATTTAAACAATTATATATATATTAATCTTAATTTTTATTTAAAACATATAATATATATATAAATGATTAATTAAAAATTTTTAATTAATCATTTATATATATATATTATGTTTTGATTATGTTTATATATATATTAATCTTAATTTTTAATTAAATGTTTAAAATCTTAACTTATGATTTATGATATATTAAAAAAAAATATAAAATATATATCATTAATCATTATATATAAATGATTTATGATATATTAAAAAATAATATAAAATGATTTCTTTTATATGTGATCAGTATATAAAAAATATCATTTTATATAAAATCCTTCTTTTATATGTGATCAGTATATAAAAGAATTCATTTTTATAAAATGTTTATTTAATGATGTTTATTTAATGATGTTTATTTTTTTTTTATTTTTTATGATGTTTATTTAATGATTTATATTTAATTACTAATCCCTAATAAAAAAGGCGTAACCACTTTATTAATATGTTTAATTGCACTTTTAAATAATCTATCATCACCAGCACCTAAATTTTGAAATATATTTATATATGGTTTTATAAAATGATATGTACTCACTAATCGCCCGCCGTGTTGGTTTATTGTTTCGGTTTCTCCGATCTTATTGACATCATTACATAAAAAATTTAATCTTTTATAACCTAATGTTTTATCTGTTAATTTTGTAACTACAATACCATAAGTATCATACCTATTTTTTTTTAATGTTGTAATCTCTAAAATATCACCCACTTTTACATCATTAATATTAATATTAATATTTAAAAAACTTTTACTATATGTATTATATATATTATTTATAAAATGATCATTATTTAAAGTGTTTTCATATGTTAAAATCTCATCGCGGCATAATGGACATTTATTATTGGTCATTATTGTTTTTCTAGTGCATAAATAACAGCAGTGATGATTACATTTAAAAATTCTTTTTTCATTTTCTTTATATTCTTCATAACATATGGTGCAATAATTATCATCATTATTTAAATCATTATTATTTAATGGTTGATCATTATTTAATGGTTGATCATTATTTAATGGTTGATCATTAATATTATTAATATTATTATTATTTAATGGTTGATCATTATTTAATGGTTGATCATTATTTAATGGTTGATCATTATTTAATGGTTGATCATTATTTAATGGTTGATCATTATTTAATGGTTGATCATTATTTAATGGTTGATCATTATTTAATGGTTCTTCAATAACAGCATCATTAATGGTCGCGGTTTCTTCTGTTTGTTCTACTTCTACTGGTTTTATAACTTCATCAATATATAAAGAATCTTTTAAAATTGATTCATTTTTATTATATTGTTTAATCATTTTTTTTAATGGTTGATCATTATTTAATGGTTGATCATTATTTAATGGTTGATCATTATTTAATGGTTGATCATTATTTAATGGTTGATCATTATTTAATGGTTGATCATTATTTAATGGTTGATCATTAT
>Ga0315270_10000461_pt1 | contig 22514 bp, 20 predicted proteins | sample C1_bottom_MG_FD_204932 | JGI IMG/M metagenome (GOLD analysis project Ga0315270, IMG submission 204932) | Sediment microbial communities from Yellowstone Lake, YNP, Wyoming, USA - C1_bottom | ecosystem: Environmental > Aquatic > Freshwater > Lake > Sediment | place: USA: Wyoming | collected...
CGCCGCCAAAAGCAGGTGTGATGGTCAGTGTCACTACCATCAAAATTGTCGCTATGACTGCCGATAGGATGCGTGGATACATGTTCATCTCCTCCGAGACTGCACTTCCCATTTAAAAGGCCCCCGCAAAACAGCTCCCGGGAAACTGGACTGAATGGCTCCGACCAGAAGTAATTCGGGCATGCAAGGATTTTTGTAGTAATGATACAAATATTATTTATTATTAGAAATAATACTACATTTGATTTTGGTGCGGAGAATAGGCCGCCTTCTGAATGCTGTCAACAGAATAATTGACAAGCTATTTTCGCTATATGTAGCGCGTGTTTGCGTCCAAGAAGCGACCGTCAATCAGGTCAATGTTGCGGCAGAGAAGTGCCGTAGAAATTTGCCCTGCAACTTTTTGTCATGATACATTTGGTATTACATTGGAATTATTCCAATGAAAGAGGTCAATGAAAAAACGTGTCATCGCAGAGTCCGGGCCAGACGCCCGCGATAACTCTCCGCTTTACCTTCAGCTTGCACGCAAGCTGGAGGAAGACATTCGCCTGGGGCGTTACAAGGTGCATGAGGCGCTGCCCTCCGAGAGATTGCTGTCGGAATCACTCGGCGTATCGCGCGTGACTGCGCGCAAGGCGATTGACCAATTGGTTGGCCGGGGCATGATCCTGCGCAAGCGCGGCTCCGGCAACTACATCGCGCCGCGCCTGGAGCAGCCGCTCTCGCGGCTGACGAGTTTTTCAGAGGAACTGCATCGGCGCGGCTATCAACCGAGCTCGCTCTGGCTTGATCGTTCAATCACCCATGCCACCCCGGACGAGCAACTCAGTCTGGGCCTGTCGACAAACGTCAAGGTCGCGCGCCTGGAACGGCTGCGCCTGGCGGACGACGTGGTGATGGCGTATGAGTTGAGCATACTGCCGCAAAGCGTGCTGGCGGAGCCGAAAGCGGTCAAGGATTCATTGTATGAATATCTCGCAAAAATCGGTCAGGTTCCCGTGCGCGCCCTGCAGCATATCCGCGCGCTCAATGCCGATCCGCGCCTCGCGGGGCAGTTGGGCGTCGCCAGGGGGAAAGCGGTATTGTTTATTACCCGCATTGCTTACCTGGCATCCGGCCAGGCCATTGAGCTGACCCACTCCTATTGCCGCAGTGACTACTATGATTTCGTCGCGGAAATGTGGAGGGAAGCGTGAACCGGAATATTGATCTGCTCTGCCAACTTGCCGGAAAACCGTCACGGCGCATTATTGGCCTGATGTCGGGGACTTCGATGGATGGCCTGGATGTTGCATTGTGTGAGGTTTCGGGTTCCGGGGAAACCACCAAAGTCATCTTGCAGAACTTCGAAACCGTCATTTACACGGACGCTATCAAGGCTGAAATTCGACAAGTTTTTGCGAAGCGGACAATTGATTTTCAGCATCTGGTGCTTTTGAACGAGTGGATCGGCATTCTCCATGCCGGGATGGTTCTGGATTGCCTCAAGAAATGGCGCATCCCCGCCAGCGAAGTTGATTTGATAGCCTCGCATGGGCAAACGGTGATGCATGCGCCGAAAGCTTTGCATGGCCGGGAAAAATTTCCCAACGCGACACTGCAAATCGGCGATGGCGACCACATCGCGGTCGGAACGGGCATCGTCACAATCTCCGACTTCCGGCAAAAACATCTTGCCGCAGGCGGTGAGGGCGCGCCGCTGGCGGTTTATGGCGACTATTTTATTTTTGGCAAGAAGGGCGAGAACCGCATCATGCTCAACCTGGGCGGCATCGCCAACTTCACGTATCTACCCGCCAGCATGAATCCAGAAGACGTATTCGTCACCGACACAGGCGCCGGCAACACACTGATCGATGCATTTACGCGCTTGAGTTTCCCGGAACGCGCATGCGATAGAGATGCCGAGCTCGCCCGGCAAGGCAGCGTCAATCAAGACTTGCTGGTATCGCTGAAGTCCGACAAATTTTTCCAGCAGTCTTTTCCGAAAACCACGGGTCCCGAACTGTTCGGTATCGAATACGTTCGCCATGCTCAAGTGTCAAGCCGCACAGTGCATCTCTCGGTGCATGACCTGCTGGCAACGCTCACGCGATTCAGCGCCGAGACTATTGCCGAGGCAATTTTAAAATGTGCGACTAACACGAAGCACGGCATCGCCGACTTTCACGTCTACATGTCTGGCGGCGGCATGCACAACCCGCTGCTGGTGGGTTGGCTGCGCGAATTACTGCCGTGTACTTTTTTGCAGACCGATTCCCTGGGTATTTGCGGCGACGCCAAGGAGGCAGTACTGTTCGCCATTCTGGCCAACGAAACGGTGTCAGGTGGTAAGTGTGACTTCGGCTCTCGAAAGGGCGTTCCTTCAGTCTCCATGGGGAAAATTTCGTTCCCTTCCTGAACAAAGCCATACATGGGTATACCTGAAAAGTGGTATTAGTTTTTTCAATTTTTAGCACACTATTCTGGAAAAATAGGATAAGTATGACTTGGTGGACTTTAAATATTGGGCCTTGACGCTATTGATCGTATCATGTAGAAAGTAATACCACACAAATACCAATAAAAACTGATTTTGAGAATGTTAAATACGTAACTCTAAACAGGAGGATGAGGAGATGAAACCAATATTAGGGACGCAGCTACTACGCGCCACAACTGTAGTAGCTCTTGTGTTCGGAAGCGGCAGCGCAGTTGCGCAGCAAGCAGAAAATACCGCAAAGAAAAGTGACAACACACCACCGGAAGCCAAGATAGAGGCAATCGTTGTGACTGGCACGCGAATCAAGGCGGCAGGCCTTACTTCAACCAGTCCGGTGAGCCAGATCAACGCCGAGGAATTGGGACTGATCCGAGCGGTAACGGTGGAAGATTTTTCGGTGAAACTGCCGCAACTGGCGGGCGGCGTCAACAGCACATCGGCGGGCAGTGACGCTTTTGGCGCGCAGACGCTGGATTTACGCAATCTTGGCCAGAACCGGACATTGGTGCTTATCAACGGCACGCGCGCGGTACCGTTCAGTTTTCGCAATGCGGTGGACGTTAATTTCATTCCTGCGCCGCTGTTGAAGCGGGTTGACATCCTGACCGGCGGCGCCGCCGCCATTTATGGCGCGGATGCGGTTGCCGGCGTGGTAAATTTCATCATCAACGATGACTTCAGAGGCATACAGGCTTCCACCAACTATCGTTCAGTACGTGGTGGCGGCGCTCAATATGGCGTGAATGCCACCTACGGGGCTGCTTTAGGTGATCGCGGCAGTTTCGTGGGCTACCTCGAACACACTGAACGCGAAGCCTTGCTTGCCGGCAGCCGGGATTTTGCCCTGAACAATCCACTGTTACTGGCGGGTGCCGGGGGCAACTTCACCGATGTGGCCAGCGGACGAAAATTTTCAGTTAACCAGGCTAACCAATTCACACTCACGCCGCAGACCACCGACTATACGCCCGGATACATGCTCGTCCAGCCGATGAAGCGTTTGAATGCATCAGGGTTCTTCAAATACGACCTGACCAATGACCTTCAGGCCTATGGAAGAATCATGTATTCCAACGTCAAGACAATCGGCGCGCCGCGCTCGGGACAGGCGCCTGCCGTGGTCAATGGCGTATTCGCCGTCAACAGCAGTAATCCTTTCATTCCGCCGGAGGCCCGTAGCTTATTGACCTTCGTGAACGGCACGGCACAGGTCCAGATCAGCCGCTCGCTGAGTGAGCTCGGCGTGAAGACTGCTGAAAATAATCGGGATACTTTCCAGGCACAGCTTGGTCTGCGCGGCCCGATCACCGACGCTATCAACTGGGATATTTACGGACAAGCCGGTAGCTCGAAAGAGTCCATTGTCGTCAACGGTGACGGCATAAAATCCAGGTTTGCCGGCCTGGTTAACACGGTCGATATCTTTGGCCCGGGCGCTGATTTGTCGTCGCTCGCGCAACAGTTCAAATATGGCGACCGTGAGCGCAAGCAATCCGTGGCTGCCGCGACTGTTTCGGGCGATAGCAGCGATGTTTTCAAACTGCCAGCCGGCCCCGTGGGTTTTGCCGTCGGCGTCGAAACACGGCTTGAAACCGGCACTTTCGGCTACAACCCTGATCTCGGTCTCTCATTTAGCCAGGGTGTGGAGTCCGGCCCGGCAGTGCCGCCATTTTTCCGCGCCAATGAAACCTATGCTGAAGTGTTAATTCCGATTTTCGCCAAGCTGCCCTTCGTCGAAAATTTTTCGATAGAAGGCGCGACACGCAATTCAGCATACAAAAAATCGGTAGGTCAGCCGAACAGCTACAAGTCAGACAAAGTCGGCGCTTCGTGGGCTCTCAGCGAGGATTTTCGTCTGCGCGCCACGCGCCAATCGGTTATCCGCGAGCCCAATATCGGCGAATTCGCAAATCCGATCTTTTCAATCCCCTTCAACAGCCTGGTGAACGTTGCGCGTCTCAGACCCAGGTACGCGGGCGATCCGTGTGTGCTCGGCACCGGCAATCCTGAGCAATGCCGCCGTTTCAACGCGCCTGCCGTAGGCTCGTACAACTCTCTTGATCCCACGCTCTTGACCGGGGGCTATTTCTTCGGCGGCAATCCGGATATCCGCGCCGAAAAAGGCATTACCAAGACACTCGGCGCGGTTTTTACACCGCGTGCCTTGAAAGGGCTTAATCTGACGGTCGACTATTACAGCGTCAAGATCAAGGACGCCGTCGGACAGGTTCAACCTATAGACGCGCTGACCAGTTGCTACATCACTGACCCCCGGGCTGACAACCCGCTCTGCCAGGCCGTCACGCGCGATCCGGTGACGGGCCGCATCCTGAACGGATACCCGGTTGATCGCAACCTGGCCGTCATCCAGCAAGAGGGCGTCGACATCGGCACCAGTTTCAAACAGGACGCTCCGCTTGGACTGACAGGACAGAAGCTGACTTGGCAGTATCAAGCTTCAATCGTCAAGAAGTACATGATTCAGAAAAACCCGGTGCTTGATTCGATTGACTGCAAAGGCTCCTATGGATTTCGTTGCTCCTCGGATGCTGTGACGCTGGTGGCGCCGGATTATCGTCATCGCGCGTCACTGACCTGGGACTGGAATCCGGTGACAACGCAGTTGGGTTGGACGCGTATCGGCAAGGTGCGCGACAGTACTGTTGGCAGCACGGAGACCATCGCCGCGCAAGATTATTTTGATGTGAATCTTTCGTGGCGCGCGCCAGTCAAGGGGATGACGGTAAATTTTGGTATCGACAACCTTTTGAATAAACAGCCGCCGCAACCGAAAAATGCCGGAACATTCAATACCTACCCCGACACTTACAACGTGATCGGCAGATCGTTCGGCGTCTCGCTAAGCTACCGGCAATAATTACGGGAAGTGCTTGCTATAGGGGACGCCTTCAGTTGAAGGCGTCCTCATCATCATGTCGCCTACACTACTGTTCTCACTCGTCATCGGCTACTTTTCGCTGCTGCTTGCAGTGGCCTGGGTGACATCGCGCGGCGCCACCAACGACGCGTTTTTCATTGGCAATAAAAGCAGCAATTGGATGCTGGTGGCATTCGGCATGATCGGCACGTCCTTGAGCGGCGTGACTTTCATCAGCGTTCCCGGTGCAGTCGGCGCCACAGCGTTTACCTATTTCCAAATCGTGCTCGGACAATTGATCGGCTATTTTGTAATCGCCTTCGTACTGCTGCCCATTTTCTATAAGCTGAATCTCACCTCGATTTACGATTACCTGGGTATCCGGCTGGGTCCGCGTTCGAGAAAAACCGGCGCTTCGTTTTTTATTCTGTCACGCACGGTGGGAGCGACTGCACGTTTGTATCTGGTAATCAATATTTTGCAGGATGCGATTCTGGACAGCCTGCACGTGCCGTTTTGGCTGACTGCCGCCGTCATCATTATGATGATTCTGTTGTACACCTATGAAGGCGGGGTGAAGACCATCGTGTGGACGGATACCCTGCAAACTTCCTGCATGCTGCTGGGTCTGGTGATTAGCGTGCTCTTTTTGCTTCACAGCCTGAACCTGTCCATCAATCAAGCCTGGGCGCAAATGGACGCACGCGGGCTGTCGAAAATATTCGTGACGGACATCGACAGCAAGGAATTCTGGCTAAAACAAATCCTGGCCGGGATGTTTATCGCAATTGCGATGACCGGAATGGATCAGGAGATGATGCAAAAAAACATCTCAGTGAAAACGCTTGTCAATTCACAGAAAAACATGGTCACGTTGGCGCTCATCATGGTGTGCGTAGTGTTGTTGTTTTTACTCCTGGGCGGGCTGCTGTACTTATATGCGCCGACGGTAGGCGTGACAGACATAGGCGACAAAATCTTCCCCGCAGTGGTGCTGGGACATTTGCCGGTATTGTTGCAGGTGATTTTTGTAATCGCGTTGATTTCGGCGCTGTTTCCCAGTGCGGATGGCGCAATTACCGCGCTGACATCCAGCTTTTGCATCGACATCCTCTCGTTTCAAAAACGTGTGAATTTTGGCGAGGCCGAGCTTAAACGTGTCCGTCATCACGTTCATCTCGGTTTTGCAGGGATATTTTTACTCATGATTATGGTGTTCAAATGGATCGACAGCAGCAGCATGATCGGACTGATTTTGAAGCTTGCAGCGTTCACCTATGGGCCGCTGCTGGGATTGTTTGCATTCGGTATTTTAACCAGGCGCGATGTGCGCGATTCGCTGGTGCCGTGGATTGCGATGGTCGCACCCTTGATCAGCATACTGATTGATACGTTTCAAGCTGCACTATTTGGCCGTTATCAAATTGGCCTGGAGCTGCTGATCGTCAATGGTGCAATCACTTTCTTAGGCTTGTGGTTGGCGACACGCCCGGGAATTTCAGCGCGTTAAGCTGATCAATGCTTACCCCCGCGCGCCCACGCCTGGATTCACTCGACGCCTTCCGCGGATTTACCATTGCCGCGATGGTGCTGGTCAATAATCCCGGTGACTGGAACCATCTCTATCCGCAATTGGCGCATGCAAAATGGCACGGCTGGACTTTCACCGACTGGATTTTTCCTTTCTTCCTGTTTATCGCCGGAGTTTCGATGAGCCTGTCACTGGGTCGGCGCGCCGATGAGGGCGCCGACAAAGCTGCCTTGCTGATCCAGTTGTTCAGGCGCGCGGCGATCATCTTCCTGGTCGGCTTGTCGCTCAACCTGATTCCTGCATTTGACTGGAGCAGCGTGCGTATCCCCGGCGTACTACAGCGAATTGCCCTGTGTACCGCGTTGGCCGCGCCCATCGTAGTATTCTTCCGCTGGCAGTGGCAATGTGCCTGGATCGTTGTGTTTTTATCCGTCTATACCGCCTTGATGCTGGGGGTGCCGGTACCAGACCAGAACGGGGTGATCCATGCGGGACTGCTGCAACCCGGCGCTGATTTCGGCGCGTATGTCGACCGCTGGCTGCTCGGCGGGCATCTGTGGCCGCTGTCGAAAACCTGGGATCCCGAAGGCTTGGTGTCCACCTTGCCGGCGCTGTGCAGTCAACTGTTCGGAGTGCTTGCCGGGCGGTGGCTGATGAACCACTACTCACGCGCTGCGCAAACCGTCTGGATGTTGCTGGCCGGCCTGGTGTTTCTGTGGCTGGGCGCCGTGCTGGATGCCTTCCTGATGCCGATCAATAAAAGTCTGTGGACCACTTCCTACTGCATCTTCATGACCGGCTGGGCGCTGATCATGTTCTCGGTGTTTTACGGGTTCCTTGACGCACTCAAGCCGGCGGCGATCCGTGCCAAGGTACGGATTCTGGCGACACCCTTGATCATTTACGGCATGAACGCCCTGTTCATTTTCGCGTTCTCCAGCCTGGTCGCCAAAATGCTGGGCTTCATCAAAATAACCCGGCCTGACGGAACGCCGGTCGCATTGAAGAATTTACTTGCCGGTGCGCTCCATGTTCTGCAACTCTCGCCCACCAACGCCTCGCTGTTGTTCGCGCTGCTGTTCAACGCTGCGATGTTTCTGGTGGCCTGGGCGATGTGGCGCAAACGCTGGTTTGTCAAAGTCTGACAGTACCCCAGACCCAAAAACGGGTACTAGGCTCAGGAAGCGTCGAGCATGCGCTGTAGCGCCACCTTCGCCAGCGCCGCCTCGTGCGGCGGTACGCTGATGCGATTCACCACATTGCCCGCAGCGAGATTCTCCAGAGTCCAGGCCAGATGCTGCGGGTCGATGCGCTGCATGGTCGAGCACATGCAAACGGTGGGCGACATGAACTGGACGATCTTGCCTTCCGCCTTGACTTCCTCGGCGAGACGCTCGACCAGGTTGAGTTCCGTGCCGACCAGCCAGCGCGTGCCGGGCGCGGCATCCTTCACGGTGCGCAGGATGGTCTCGGTCGAGCCGATGAAATCGGACTGCTTGCACACCTCGAAGCTGCATTCCGGATGCGAGATGACCAGGCCGTCCGGGTATTGATTGCGGAAGCGCAGGATGTGCGCCGGCTGGAACATCTGGTGCACCGAGCAATGGCCTTTCCACAACAGGATGCGGGCATTGCGAATTTGAGCGGGGGTGAGGCCGCCCATTTCCAGGTCAGGATCCCACACCAGCATCTGCTCCAGCGGTATGTCCATCTTGTGTCCGCTCCAGCGCCCCAGGTGCTGATCGGGGAAAAATAATACCTTGTCGCGACGGGCGAAAGACCACTCGAGGATTTTGGTTGCGTTACTGGAAGTACACACGATGCCGCCATGCTCGCCGCAAAAAGCTTTCAGGTCGGCAGCGGAATTGATGTAAGTGACGGGGGTGAAATGTTCATCCGGATTCAGTACTTCGCCGATTTCACGCCAGCATCGCTCGACCTTGGCCAGGCTGGCCATGTCGGCCATTGAGCAGCCGGCGGCGAGGTCGGGCAGGATGGAGATCTGCTCCGGGCGCGACAGGATGTCGGCGACTTCGGCCATGAAATGCACGCCGCAGAACACGATGAATTCCGCGTCCGACTGGGAGGCCAGGCGCGACAGCTTGAGCGAGTCGCCGGTGATGTCGGCGTGGCGATAAACATCGGCGCGCTGGTAGTGATGACACAGCAGCACGGCGCGCTTGCCGAGCTGGGCGCGGGCGTCGAGGATGCGCTGCCGGGCGTCTTGATCGGCCAGGTGGTTGTATTGGTCGAAGTTTATAGTGACGGCTTGCATGGGAACGGTTTGTCGGTCTCTGTGAAGTTGCAGAAGATGGCGGGATGCAGCGTGCAGGATACCAATAAATACTTAAGAAAAGTCCGGTCAGCTTCCCATTTTATGGCCATTGCTGCGCGGAATGAAGCACGCGCAGGATGATGATGGTGTCGCCCTTAATGGCATACACCATCACGTAGTTGGGCCGTACAACAATTTCCCGCGTTCCCTTCACGCGTCCAGGCCTGTAGAGCTTGGGATGATCCGGCAACTGGTTGGCCTTGGCCTCGAACTCCAGATCCAGTTCCAGAGCGGCAGCAGGATTGTCCTGCGCGATGTAATCCATGATTCGCGCCCGGTCCTCTGTTGCAAGGGGGCGCCATACAAGCTTCACACCTTCGCCGTCACGCGCTTACGCAGAGCGGCGCGCTTCTTCGCAAACTCGGTCGTTACTTCTGCATGCGGGATGGAAGGGCGCGGATCGTCGGTGGCTTCCTGCACCTGGTCGCGAAACCAGGTGTCGTAGGCGGCGGCTTCGTGAGCGCGCTTCATGCGTGCGGACGAGTCGGCGCGTTTTGAACGGGTCACGTCAGCGGCGCTGTGGTTGCTGGCGTCGAGCAGATCCACGCGGACGATGTGTAGCTCTTTTTTGATGTAGTCCATGCAGGTATCCAGGCTGCGCCACATGCGCGGCTTGTCGGTGCGCTGCGTGCCGAGAGGCTTTTCTGTCATGCCCAGCTTGAGCATGACGGACCAGCCGCCAGGCAGGCCGATGATGTAAGCGCCACGGATGGCGCCGGCTTCGACCATGCGCCGGGCCATGGCGGTGTCGATGGTGTGCTCACTCATGAAAACCTCGCAGTTGCGATTGGCAAGTAGTAGATAGAAGCATGCGCGTCATCTAATAAAAATGCAATCGACTATTGGCTAGCCCGGACAAGCGGAGCCACTTCTGCCTTTCAGCTTTGCAACCAGGGCAGGCCAGCCAGCCGCCAGCCGCCCACCGTATTGCGTTGACCGAGGGCGTCCTTGTCACCCTCGAAACCTTCCAGCACGTTGTAGCAGTCGGGCAACCCGGCCTCGGTGGCGGCTTTGGCGGCGGCATGGGAACGACCGCCGCTACGGCAGATGAACAGCAGCAGCGATTCGCGGTCGACGGCATGCTTGAGTTGGGTAATAAAGTACAGGTTGGGATGTTTCCCGGGGTAGTCCTGCCACTCGATCTCGATAGCTTTCGGGATGCGCCCGACCCAGTCGAGCTCGGCCCGGCAGCGAATGTCGATGAGCATGGCGCCGGGGGCAAGCTGCAAAACTTCCCAGGCTTCTTTGGGGGTCAATGCACCCTCATAAGCCAGGGGCATGTCGCGGGCGCGTTGTTGAGCGAGTTGCAGAATTTCGGTGAGGCGGCCCATGGTTATGGCGTGAAACGTTAGAATTGCGGTATCCCAAGTATAGGCCGAAGACCGGCCCGTTTCCATGCCCCTGCCAGAACCCTTGCTGACACCCGAGCTTATCGATCCGGTTCGCTACCGGGAGTCGCAGAAAGTCACCTGGGTCAGTGTCGCCGTCAATTTGGCGCTGACGCTGGTGCAGATCAGCATCGGTTTGTTGGCGCACGCGCAAAGCCTGGTGGCCGATGGCTTCCATTCCTTGTCCGATCTGGTGGCGGATTTCATGGTGCTGCTCGCCAACTACCATAGCCGCCATCCCGCCGACGAAGACCATCCTTACGGCCATCACCGCATCGAGACCGCCGCTTCCCTGGCGCTGGGCCTGTTGCTGGCCGGCACGGGCGCCGCCGTTCTGTGGTCGGCGGGGGCGCGTTTGCAGCATCTCGATGAATTGCCGCCGGTCGCGCCGATTGCGCTATGGACGGCGTTGCTGGCGTTGGCGGCGAAGGAAGGCCTGTTCCGTTACATGCTGGCGGTGGCGGAGAAACTGCGCTCGCCCATGCTGGTCGCCAATGCCTGGCATGCCCGCTCCGATGCCGCTTCTTCGCTGGTGGTGGCGGTGGGCATCGGCGGCAGCTTGCTGGGCTACCGTTTCCTCGATCCGGTGGCGGCAATCATTGTCGGCTTCATGATCTTGCGCATGGGCCTCAAGTTTTCCTACGAGGCGATTCGGGAGTTGGTGGATACCGCGCTTTCCGACGAGGAAGTGGAGCGCATTCGCGTCACGCTACGCGGTACTTCAGGCGTGCTCGGCCTGCATGAGTTGCGCACCCGCCGCATGGCTCATCAGGTGCTGGCCGATGCGCATATCCAGGTGGATGCCCGGATCAGCGTTTCGGAAGGTCATCGTATCGCCGAGATGGCTCGGACGCGAGTGCTGGCGGCGCATCCGGAAGTGCTGGATGTGCTGGTGCATGTCGATGCCGAAGAAGATACCGGCGCCGGATCGCGGGCGGTCGAGATTGCGTTGCCCGAGCGCGCGGCGCTGCTAACCCATTTGCATGCATTGATGGGCGTGGAACTTCCGCAATTTGAAAAGACCTTGCTGCATTACCTCGGTAATCGCGTCGAAGCCGAGGTCTTCCTGCCCCAGGAAATTTGTTTCGATCCGGATCGGGTCCTGCGCATTGAGCGGCGTCTGGTGGAACAGTTGGCGGGTGATCCCTATTTCAGTGCAGTCAGCCTTAATTGCCGAATTGCACCAAAATAGTGCCAGATATTATTTTACGCACGATTTTGGTGCAATAATTTTTCGGGAGATTCGCCGATCTCCTTATGGCACAATTATGTGCTCACTTACATCGCTTGGCACAAAAGCTGCTCATCTGCCTCAAGTAAATTTCCAATTCTGGTCGTATTAACCCGCAAGGAGCCCTAACCATGTCGCCGCAAGAAGTTATAAAACTCATCAAGGATAAAGAAGTCAAGTTTGTCGATTTTCGTTTTACCGATACCCGTGGCAAGGAGCAGCACGTGGGCGTGCCGGCGCGCGTGGTCGATGCCGACAAGTTCGAAGAGGGCCACGCCTTCGACGGCTCCTCGATTGCCGGCTGGAAAGGCATCCAGGCTTCCGACATGTTGCTGATGCCGGATCCGGCTACCGCTTACATCGACCCGTTCATGGATGAAACCACCCTGGTCATCACCTGCGACGTGGTCGAGCCCTCCGACGGCAAGGGCTACGACCGCGACCCGCGCTCGATCGCCCGGCGCGCCGAGGCCTATCTGAAGAGCAGCGGCCTGGGCGATGCCGCCTACTTCGGCCCGGAGCCGGAGTTTTTTATATTCGACTCGGTTCAGTGGAACGTGGACATGTCCGGCTCATCCTGCAAGGTATTTTCGGAAGAGGCCGCCTGGGCCTCCGGCGAGAAATTCGAAGGCGGCAACACCGGCCATCGACCGACCGTCAAGGGCGGCTATTTCCCGGTGCCGCCAGTCGACAGACTCAACGACATCCGCGCCGCCATGTGCCTGGCGCTGGAAGCCTGCGGCGTTCCGGTCGAAGTGCATCACCACGAAGTGGCCACCGCCGGCCAGTGCGAGATCGGCACGCTGTTCAACACACTGGTGCGCCGCGCCGACCAGACCCAGGTACTCAAGTACATCGTCCACAACGTCGCTCACAACTATGGCAAGACAGCCACCTTCATGCCCAAGCCGATTGTTGGCGACAACGGTTCCGGCATGCATGTGCACCAGTCGATCTGGAAGGGCGGCAAGAACCTGTTCGCCGGCAACGGCTATGCCGGCCTGTCCGAGTTCGCGCTGTATTACATCGGCGGCATTATCAAGCACGCGCGCGCTCTCAACGCCATCACCAATCCTGGCACCAACTCTTACAAGCGGCTGGTGCCGGGCTTTGAAGCGCCGGTCAAGCTGGCTTATTCGGCGCGTAACCGCTCCGCTTCGATCCGCATCCCCTATGTGCAGAGTGACAAGGCGCGGCGCATCGAGGTGCGTTTCCCGGACCCCACCGCCAACCCTTACCTGGCGTTCACTGCCATGATGATGGCCGGCATCGACGGCATACAGAACAAGATTCACCCCGGCGATCCGGCTGACAAGAATCTGTACGATCTGCCGCCGGAAGAAGATGCGAAGATCCCCACCGTCTGTTCCAGCCTGGATCAGGCGCTCGATTACCTCGACAAGGACCGCGAATTCCTGACCCGCGGCGGGGTATTCTCCAACGAGATGCTGGACGCCTACATCGAGCTGAAGATGGAGGAAGTCACGCGTTTCCGCATGACCACGCACCCGGTCGAATACGACATGTATTACAGCCTGTAAACCCGGGTTCGCTCGGTGCGTCAAAAAGGGACGGCGCAAGCCGTCCTTTTTTTTCATCGGGCTTTCGCATACACTGCGATGTAGTGATTTTTCGAGAACCACGCCATGAACCCTGGTTTTGTCCTGCGCACTATTTTGCCCATTGCCGTAATTTTACTGGGGCAGACAACTGCTCTCGCCGATACGCTCTACAAGTGCGTCGACGACTCCGGGGTGGTGCTGTACACCAACCAGAAAGGCGCCGCAAAAAAATGCACCGTCTTGTCGCGTGACCAGCCCATTTCGACTTTTGCCGCACCCAAGCAGACGCCGCGCAGTGCAACTCCGAATGACTTTCCGCGTGTTGATGGCGGCACTCAACGTGATCGGGATGGTGATCGGCGCAGAATTCTCGAACAGGAACTCGCCACCGAACTGCTGAATCTGGAAAAAGCCAAAAAAGAACTGGTCGAACAGGAGGCCGCGATTTTGCCGCAAGAGCGCAACGTGGGAGGCTCGGTGAATCAAGCCAAGATTCAGGAGCGCGTTGACGCTTACCGGAGCAAAGCGCAACTCCACGAACGCAATATCGCGGCGCTCAAAAGTGAACTGGCCAATTTGAAGTAGGCGTCCCACCCCGCGCCGGATGTGGCTTGCTTCTTGCTGTACACGAGTATGAGCGCACACGCAGACCATTCCCACAAACAAGCGCCCTTCGCCGGGCTGGAGTTGCTGTCCACGGCAGTCATCCTGCTTGACGCGCGGCTGCTGATTCGTCATGCCAACCCTTCTGCCGAGAATCTTTTTGCTATCAGTCAGCGCCTGCTGATCGGCAGTCCTCTTGCGCAACTGCTGGGAGAGCCGGTGGAGCTAATGGCTGCGCTGCAAAAAGCCCTGCGCAACCGCTGGAGTTATACCGGTTACAACATTGCCGTAGGACGCACGCCCGACGAACCCTTGCATCTGGATTGCACGGTCACGCCGATTGAAGCCGGCAATGCGCGCTTGCTGCTGGAGTTTCGCCTGATCGACCAACTCCTCAAGGCGGCGCGCGAGGAGCGACTGCTGGAACAGCAGCAGACCAGCCGCGAGCTGATCCGCAATCTGGCCCATGAAATCAAGAATCCGCTGGGCGGCATCCGCGGCTCGGCGCAGTTGCTCGAGCACGAATTGAGGATGCTGGTCAATGCACCGCAGCTCAGGGAATACACCCAAGTGATTATCAGCGAATCAGACCGCTTGCAGGATTTGATGCAACGTCTGCTGTCATCGCATCGAATGATGCAGCCGGCGCGCGTCAACGTGCATGAAGTGCTGGAGCACGTCCGTCGCCTGGTGCATGCCGAGTATGCCGGGGTGCGGGTGCGGCGCGACTACGATACCTCGCTGCCTGATCTCACCGGTGATCGCGAGCAGTTGATCCAGGTGGTTCTCAACATCGCCCGCAATGCGGCGCAGGCCATGGAGGGGAAGGGGGAAATTATTTTTCGTACTCGCGCCCAACGCCAGGTGACGCTGGCCAAGCGCCGTTATCGGTTGGCGCTGGAGTTGCAAGTGATCGACAACGGCCCCGGTATCCCTGGTGAAATCCGCGAGAAGATTTTCTTTCCGCTGGTGTCGGGACGTGAAGGCGGCAGCGGCCTGGGCCTGACGCTGGCGCAGAGCTTTGTGCATCAGCATCACGGCACCATCGAGGTGGATAGCCGGCCAGGGCGTACTTGTTTTAGCTTGCTGCTGCCCTTGCGTAAAAGTGAAAACCTCCTGGGAGAAGCGTAATGAAGCCGGCCATGAAACCCGTCTGGATCATCGACGATGATCGCTCGATCCGCTGGGTATTGGAGAAAGCGCTGGAGCGCGAAGGAATTCCCTTCGAGAGTTTCGGTTCCGCCACTGAGGCGCTGAAGGCGCTGGATTCGGGCAATTTACCGCAAGTGCTGGTCTCCGATGTGCGCATGCCCGGCCAGTCGGGCCTGGATCTGTTGCGTCACGTCAAAGCGCGCTACCCTGACCTGCCGGTGATTATCATGACGGCGTATTCCGACCTGGACTCCGCGGTGTCGGCTTTCCAGGGCGGTGCTTTTGAATATTTACCCAAGCCTTTCGATGTCGACCAGGCGGTGGCGCTGGTGCGGCGTGCGATCGGGCATTCTCCCTGGGGCGCCGCCGTCGGCGACGATGCGCAGCAGGAGTCGCCAGCCATCGGCATGAGTCCGGCTCCTGAGATTCTCGGCCAGGCCGCCTCGATGCAGGAGGTATTCCGCGCCATCGGTCGTCTCTCCCAATCGCACGCCACGGTGCTGATCAACGGCGAGTCGGGGACCGGCAAGGAACTGGTGGCGCATGCGCTGCATCGCCACAGCCCCCGCGCCGACAAGCCTTTCATCGCCATCAATACTGCGGCGATCCCCAAAGACCTGCTGGAATCCGAATTGTTCGGTCACGAACGGGGGGCCTTTACCGGCGCGCAGACACAGCGCCGCGGTCGCTTCGAACAGGCCGAGGGCGGCACGCTGTTTCTCGATGAAATCGGCGATATGCCGGCTGAATTACAGACGCGCCTGCTGCGGGTGCTCTCCGACGGACATTTCTACCGCGTCGGCGGACAGCAGCCGGTCAAGGCGAATGTGCGCGTAATCGCCGCGACCCACCAGAATCTGGAGGAGCGGGTCAAACTGGGCTTGTTCCGCGAAGACCTGTTCCATCGCTTAAACGTCATTCGCCTGCGCCTGCCGACGCTCAAGGAGCGGCGCGAGGACATCCCCTTGCTGACCCGGCATTTTCTGCAGAAGAGCGCGCAGGACCTCGCGGTCGAACCCAAGCGCCTGTCCGAGGCGACGCTCAAATATCTGTCGGGCATGGAGTTTCCCGGCAATGTGCGGCAGATCGAAAATCTTTGTCACTGGCTGACGGTGATGGCGCCGGGGCAGAACATCGAGGTGGACGATCTGCCCAGCGAATTTCGCGACCAGTCTTTGCGCGAAGCGCCGCTGGACTGGCTGGACGGGCTGGCATTGGAAGTTGATCGTCTCATCGTCACCGCCCCCGGCGGCGTCTTCGAGCGGCTCAGCCGTGATTTTGAACGCATCCTGATCCGCCGCGCATTGGCCGCCACCGGCGGACGCCGCATCGAGGCCGCGCAACTGCTGGGCATCGGTCGCAACACCATCACCCGCAAGATACAGGAACACGGGCTGGAGGATACGAAGACAGCAGGCGGCTAAGATCAGGGATAATGCCCGCTGGCATATTCTTCCACTCGCCGCTTGAACCGCGTAAATACAAATACACCTGACGCAGCGTCATTACTCACGGACGGCCAACGGCCCGGGGAGTCTTCCGCGTGGCCGCCGCTGGACATCGCCGCCGTTGCCGCCGCGCTGGGCGATCTGGCGCGGCGTTTCGATGTAGACATCCTGGCCGAATGCGACTCCACCAACGCGCGTCTGCTGGCGCTGGCCGAAGCGGGCGCCGCATCCGGCAGCGTGCTTGCCGCCGAGCACCAGACCGCCGGGCGCGGTCGGCGCGGACGCGAGTGGCTTTCGGCCAGCGGCGACAGCCTGACTTTTTCCCTGCTCTGGCGTTTTCCGCCAAACCTGCCGCTGTCCGGCCTGTCGCTGGCGGTCGGCGTCGCCCTGGCACGGGCGCTGGAGTCCCTGGGAATCCCCGGCATTACCTTGAAATGGCCCAACGATGTGCTGCTGAATGGCCGCAAACTGGCCGGCGTACTGATTGAAATGACGACCGGCGTGCGTTCCGGGGCGGCGGTGATCGGCGTGGGAATCAATCTGCGCTTGCCACGCGCAATGCCGGAGAGCATCCGGCAAACTGCGGCGGCGCTGGTTGATGCCGGAACTGCGTTACCGACCCCGAGTATTTTGCTGGCGCAATTGCTGGCGGCGCTGCATGAAGTGCTGCAAAGTTTTGCCGCAGAAGGTTTCGTCGGTCAACGCCAGGCCTGGCTGCTGCGCCATGCGTATGAAGGACAGCGGGTGAACCTGCTGTCCGATTTCGCGGCGCCGCTGCAAGGGTATTGCCGAGGAGTCGATCATGACGGCGCCTTGCTGCTGGAAACGACCAGCGGCATCCAGCGCATTGTCAGCGGTGAAGTGTCCTTGAGAGCCGCGCCATGATGCTGTGTATCGACTGTGGCAATACGCGAATCAAGTGGGGTTTGCACAATGGCCGACAATGGCTGGAGCAGGGCGCGCTGCTGCTGACCGAGATTGATCGTTTGCCTGGGCTATTCGCCAGCCTGCCGCTTCCGGCGCAAGTGATCGCTTGCAATGTGGCCAGCGACGAGGTGCGTGACCTAGTCCAAGCTGCAGTAGCTGCGCTTGGCTTGCCGCTGATTTGGGCGGTGAGTCGTGCGCAACAGTGTGGCGTCAAAAATACTTATGACGATCCGGCGCAACTCGGCGCGGATCGCTGGGCCGCGCTGATCGGCGCGCGCCATGTGCATGCCGGTCCCTGTTTGGTGGTGAATGCCGGAACCGCCACCACCGTCGATGTGCTCGATGCCGAGGGCGTTTTTCAAGGTGGCTTGATCCTGCCCGGCGTTAGCCTGATGCGCACCGCCTTGTCGCGCGATACGGCACGCTTGCCGTTGGCCGCGGGCGTCTTCAGCCCCCTGCCGCGCAACACCGCTGACGCCATCGCCAGCGGCTCGTTGCAAGCCACACTCGGCGCGATCATCCGCATGTTCGCGCAGATCGCCGCCAGTCCTGCGGCGATCTGCCTGCTTTCCGGAGGGGCCGCCGGAGCACTGGAGCCGTTGCTACAGGCCCCGTTGCGGCGTATCGACAACCTGGTTCTCGAAGGGTTGGCGCAGATGATCCAGGCCAGCTACATAGACAAGGCGCCGCACAGCTTGCCGAAGATCGGGTAGACTTCTTCAGGGTGAAACTACGCGCCGCCTTCCTCCTGCTGATTCTGGCGAACCTGCTGTTTTTCGCTTGGGCGCAGGGTTATTTCGGCAACGCGGGCGAGGGGCGTGAGCCGCAGCGGCTCGCCAACCAGTTGGCGCCGGAGAAGTTGCACATCACCGTCAACCAACAGCTAGCGCCGGTTCCACCGCTGCAGGAGGCTTGCCGGCTGGTGAGCGGACTGTCCCAGAATGAAGCACAGCGATTGCGCACCGAAGCAAAATTGCCGGGCCTGCGGCTTGCCGTCAGGATGAGCGATCATTTGCCTACCTACTGGGTGCTTATTCCGTCGCTGGCCAATCGCTTGGCGGCAGACAAGAAGCTGGCGGAGTTAAAACAAATTGGATTGAGCGGGTTCTTCGTCATGCTGGAGGAAGGCTCCTACAAATTCGCCATCTCGCTGGGGCAGTTCGACACCGAGCAGGCCGCCGTTGAATTTTTGCAGGGATTGTCAAAGCGTGGCGTGAAGTCGGCCAAGTTGCAGGTACGCGAAAAACCGGTCGATAAAGTGCAATTGGAGGTGCGCGGCCCGGTCGAACTGCTGGACAGACAGTTACCCGGCCTGCTCATCGGGCAGGCCGCAGCTAGTATTGGCGACTGCCCGGTTGGGCCATGAACATGCCAGGTGCATTGCCTGGATTTATCGTCGGCCTGACTGGCGGCATCGGCAGCGGCAAGAGCGCGGCAGCGGCAATATTCGCGGAACTAGGCGCAGCAGTGGTCGACAGCGACGCCATCGCCCATGCCTTGACGACCTCCGGCGGCGTGGCGATGCCGGCCATCCGCAAGGCTTTCAGCGCAGAAGTGATTGCTGCGGACGGGTCGTTGGATCGTGCCGCCATGCGTCGCCTGGTATTCGCCGATGCCGCCGCGAAAGGCCGCCTCGAAGCCATTCTGCATCCGCTGATCCGCGCCGAAAGCCAGCGTTGCTGCACAGCCGGGCTGGCGCACGGCGCGCCTTATGTGATGCTGGTAGTGCCGTTGCTGGTCGAATCTGGCGATTACCGGAATCGGGTGGCGCGGGTTCTCGTCATTGATTGTTCCGAAGCGACGCAGGTGGCGCGGGTCATGGCGCGCAATGGCCTGTCGCGCGAGGAAGTGGCTGGCATTATGGCGGCGCAAGCGACGCGCACCGAGCGCCTGAAGGCGGCGGACGACACCCTCGACAATGACGGAGAGATAGGCCTGCTGAGACCGAAAATCGAGGTTTTGCACCGGAAATATCTGGATTTGGCTGTAAAAATCCCCTTGGCCGGTTGAGGTTTGCCCACGAATCGGTCAGAATCGCGGTACTTACCCATATATGACCATCGCGTGATTATTTACGAATATCCTCTCAACGAGCGCATTCGCACCCTGCTGCGGCTTGAGGATTTGTTCGATAGAGCGCAGCATTTCGTCGCTGCCGATAATCAGGAAGATCATCATATCGCCCTGATGATGATTTTCGATATCATCGAGGTAGCGAGCCGAGCCGACCTGAAATTCGACCTGGCGCAGGAACTCGAGCGCCAGCGCCAGACGCTGCTGTCTTTCCGCAATAACCCCGACATCTCCGAAGAAGCACTCGCCAGGGCGCTCAGCGAGATTGAGCAGGCCAGCACCCAATTGCTTGCCATACAGGGCAAGATCGGCCAGTACCTGCGCGAGAACGACTGGTTGATGGCGGTCAAGAATCGGGCCTCGATTCCCGGCGGGGTCTGCGAGTTCGATTTACCGGCTTACCACTACTGGCTGCATCGCGATCCGGAGCAGCGCCGCCTGGGCCTGAACAGTTGGCTGCGACCGATCCTGCCGATACACGATAGCCTGAATATCGTGTTGCGCCTGCTGCGCGCCTCTGGTCGTCCCGAGTTGCAGATTGCGGCGCACGGCGCCTATCAGTTGATGCTGGCCGGACGCACCGCGCAGATGCTGCGTCTGCGCGTGTCCCGCACTGATCCGTATATTCCGGAGATCAGCGCCAACAAGTATGCCCTGAATATCCGCTTTACCGAACCCGACGGAGACTTGCGTCCGCGACCGGTGGAGGCCGACGTGAGTTTTGAATTAACCTTCTGTAATCTGTGAGTCCCCTTGGAATATCGTAGACTCGGTCGTTCCGGCCTGAAAGTAAGCGCCCTGTCCTTCGGTTCATGGGTCACCTACGGTAGCCAGGTGAACGTGGCTGAGGCGCGGGAGATTATGGCGGCGGCCTGGGATCACGGGGTCAACTTCTTCGACAACGCCGAAGTGTATGCCCAGGGCGAATCCGAGCGCATCATGGGCGAGGCGTTGCGCGCGCTGAAATGGCCGCGCAGCCGTTACGTGGTGTCGACCAAATTTTACTGGGGACTGGTCGACGGCCCGAATGAGCGCAACACCCTGAATCGCAAATACCTGTTGCAGGCTATCGACGGCTCTCTGGCGCGTTTCGGCCTCGATTATGTCGACCTGGTGTACTGCCACCGACCCGATCCGCACACGCCGATTGAGGAAACCGTGTGGGCCATGCACGACATGATTGCCGCCGGCAAGGCGCTCTACTGGGGGACTTCAGAGTGGAGCGCAGAAGAAATTCGCGCCGCCTGGGATATCGCCGAGCGCCATCATCTGCACAAGCCAGTGGTCGAGCAGCCGCAGTACAACCTGTTTTATCGCCGCCGCGTCGAGCAGGAATACGCGCGGCTGTATGCGGATATCGGCATAGGCCTGACCACCTGGAGCCCGCTGGCGTCCGGGCTGCTCACCGGCAAGTATCGCAACGGCATACCGGCGGGCAGTCGCGGCGCGCTGGACAGCATGGCCTGGCTGCGCGAGAAACTTACTGACCAGACAAAACTCGCGGCAGTGGAACGGCTCGCGGGAATCGCCAGGGAACTCGACGCCTCTCTGGCGCAACTGGCGCTGGCATGGGCGGTGCGTAATCCGCATGTCTCGAGCGTGATTACCGGCGCCACCAGTGTCGCCCAGTTGCAGGACAACTTCGGCGCGCTGGCGATAGTGCCGAAACTGTCTGCTGCGGTACTTGCCCGTATCGACGAGGCGCTCGCCGGAAATATCGAGTAAGTCTCGCCTTCAGGCGGAACCAGACGCTTGCCGCTTCAAATACACCACCCCCAGCGGCGGCAGGCTTAGCGAGAGGGCATGCGCGTGTCCTTGCGTTGTTACCGGCAAGGCTTCCACGCCACCCAGATTGCCTACACCGCTGCCGCCGTAGATGGCCGCGTCGCTGTTGAGCAGCTCCCGCCAGTAACCGCCGCAAGGCACGCCGACGAGGTAGTTTTGCCGCGCCACCGGCGTGAAGTTGCATACCACCAGCACGCTGTCTTCGGGCCGATGGCCGTGGCGCAGGAAGCTGACGACACTGTCTTCCCAGTCGTGGAAGTCTACCCAACTGAAACCGGCTGAAGAAAAATCCTTCTGGTGCAGCGCCGGCTCATCGCGGTAGCAGCGGTTCAGGTCGCCCAGCCAGCGTTGCAAACCGGCATGCAGCGGATATTGCAGGACATGCCACTCCAGACTTTCGTCGTGCTGCCATTCGCGCCGCTGGCCGAACTCTCCGCCCATGAACAGCAACTTCTTACCAGGGTGCGCCCACATCTGCCCATAGAGCAGGCGCAGGTTGGCGAACTGTTGCCATTCGTCGCCCGGCATCTTGCCGATCAGCGCGCCTTTGCCATGCACCACCTCGTCGTGCGACAGCGGCAGGACGAAATTCTCGGTGAAGGCGTACCAGATGCTGAAGGTGAGCTTGTCGTGGTGAAACTTACGGAACACCGGATCCTGCTGGAAATACTTGAGCGTGTCGTGCATCCAGCCCAGGTTCCACTTCATGCCGAACCCCAGCCCGCCGGCGTAGGCGGGGCGCGACACCATCGGCCAGGCGGTGGACTCTTCGGCAATGGTCAGGGTATCCGGGTGGTCGCGATATACCGCCTCGTTGAGGCTGCGCAGGAACTGCATGGCGGCGAGGTTTTCGCGCCCGCCATGCTGATTGGGGATCCACTCGCCGGCCTTGCGGCCATAGTCGAGGTACAGCATCGAAGCCACGCCGTCGACCCGCAGGCCGTCGATATGGTACTGGTCGAGCCAGAACAGTGCGCTCGACATAAGAAAGGCGCGCACCTCGTTGCGGCTGTAGTTGAAAATCGCGCTGTTCCATTCGGGATGGTAGCCCTGACGCGGATCGGCATGCTCGAACAGATAAGTGCCGTCGAAAAAAGCCAGGCCGTGCTCGTCGCT
>Ga0315270_10000462_pt1 | contig 22497 bp, 24 predicted proteins | sample C1_bottom_MG_FD_204932 | JGI IMG/M metagenome (GOLD analysis project Ga0315270, IMG submission 204932) | Sediment microbial communities from Yellowstone Lake, YNP, Wyoming, USA - C1_bottom | ecosystem: Environmental > Aquatic > Freshwater > Lake > Sediment | place: USA: Wyoming | collected...
TTGAACGCGAAGCATTTGAACCTTTGAACGCGAAGCATTTGAACACCGAAGGCTTTTGAACCTTGAACAATAGATGGAACTAATAACATAACAAAGTATATTAACAATTATGGAGCAACAGAATATTTACCAGCCTTACCTGATGGAGATCGAGAAGATCACCGAAGAGGCGCCTATGGTCAAAACATTCAGGTTGAAGTTTACTAACGAAGAAGAAGGCAACAATTTTTCTTTTCATACCGGACAGTTTGGCGAGTACTCTGTTTTTGGTGAAGGAGAAGTTACTTTTTGCGTTGCTTCGCCACATACCCGGAAAGGATATATCGAATGTACTTTCAGGGAAGCCGGCAGGGTTACTACTGAACTCGCCAGCCTTAACGAAGGAGATACCATTGGTTTCCGCGGACCTTACGGAAATATTTTCCCTATCGAAGAATGGAAAGGTAAAAACTTACTTTTTATTGCCGGGGGAATTGCATTGCCACCCATGCGCAGCGTCATCTGGTCGTGCCTCGACCAAAGGGAAAATTTCAAGGATATTTCAATTCTTTATGGTGCAAAATCTGTTGCCGATTTAGTGTATAAAGAGGAACTTGCTGAATGGAAGGAACGCCTGGATGTTAACCTGGTTACAACTGTTGACCCTGGCGGCGAAACGCCCGACTGGAAAGGTGAAATCGGATTCGTACCTACTATTCTTGATAAGATGAAACCCGTTGGTGAAAATACCATCGCCATTGTTTGTGGCCCTCCGGTAATGATCAAATTTACATTCCCGGTACTCGAAAAATATGGTTTTACTGACGAACAGGTATTTACAACATTAGAAAATCGGATGAAATGCGGCCTTGGGAAATGCGGACGATGCAATGTAGGCAAAGTTTTCGTTTGTAAGGATGGGCCGGTTTTTACAAGAACCCAACTCAAACAACTGCCAGACGAATACTAGGATCACTAACCATCAAAAAAGACCTGCCGGGTAAAGCTAGCAGGTCTTTTTTAATTTGTAAAGCACGCGTCTGAAGGAATGCGCGAATTAGGCGACAAGTTTTATCCAGAAAAAATGTCGAACCGCAATAAAATATCTAACTTTGCAGAAAAATATAAAACCATGACAACCATTGTATTAAAAGTTAAAGACAAAAAACAACTCGTTGCTTTAATGGATGTGGTTCAGCGTTTCAAAATTCCGTTTTCAGGCAATATGGATGAAACGGAATACTTGTTATCAACCGATGAAAATCGCGAAAGCCTTGAAAAATCGTTAAAGCAATCGAAAGAAGGGAAAACCCGTGTTATTAAGACATCCGATTTATGGAAATAAGGTATACTCCTGAGGCCGAAGCCGATATTATGTTTTGGAAAAAGAGCGGGAATATTGCTATTCAACGTAAAATAGTAAAACTACTTGAAGCAATTTTGGCTTCGCCTACCACCGGAATTGGTAAACCCGAACAGTTAAAGCACCAACTTTCCGGCTGCTGGTCGAGGCGGATCAACGACGAACATCGCATTGTATATAAAATATTTGATGATAGAATTGAAATCATTTCCTTACGTTTTCATTATTGATTGAACCACTCATCACAGTACCTTCAAAAAAGATTGATTTGAATACATTATAAAAAGACCTGCGGGGGAAATCCAGCAGGTCTTTTTTGATAGTCTATTTTGAATCGTAAATCGCAAATCAAAAATCGTAAATCACTTAAACAATCTCCGAATACAACCGCATGAACTGCACCCTTTCAAACTCGGCCGGATTTGCAATTCCCTGCTGGTTCATTTTACCACGGAAACCATCAAGAGTTTTGTATCCTTTTTCATCCATCCATTTGCTGATGTCGGTTATAATTTCTGAAATGACAGGATAGCCATGTTTGTAAATGGCTGAAACTACTTCAATGGCAGTTGCACCCGCCAATAGTTGTTTAATCGCAGTTTCACCGGTATGAATCCCGGTTGTGGCAACCAAGGGGCATCCGACGCGGCCTGATAATAAGGCCATCCAGCGCAATACATGAGAGTACTCTGTAGGATCACTTAACATGTATTTGGCATGTGTTTCGAGTTTGTCAATATCAATATCCGGGTGAAAAGGCCTGTTAAACAACACCAGCCCGGCGATACCGGTTTTGGAAAGTTCAATGGCTGTGGTAGCCAGGCCCGAAAAATAGTAACCCATTTTTAATGAAACAGGAATGCTTACCTGTTTCAAAACCGCTTCAATAATATCAAAATATATCTTTTCGTTTTCGGCTGAACTTTTCATCGTATTAGAAGGAAGAACGTACACATTCAGCTCAAGAGCATCGGCGCCGGCTTCTTCAATTTTACGTGCAAAGTAATGCCAGTCGTAGGCTGAAGTACAATTGATGCTGGCAATAACAGGAATATCTACTGATTTTTTAGCTTCTTCAACAAATGCCAGGTATTTGCCCAATGTCAGGTTTTTGGCATGGTCCTTCAGGTATAAGTAGGCTTCCTCATGATCATACTCCCTTTCGCTCAATACGGATTGGTATCCTTTCTGAAACGAATTACCATTTTCTTTCTCCGTATCGCTCATGTAGCTGTCCATTTCGTGCAGGATCTGCTCTTCGAAAATGGATTTTAAAACCACGGCGCCTGCCCCGTTTTCGGCGGCATGTTTCACACCTGCAACGGTTCCGGTCATTCCCGAGCTCCCGACAATCAATGGGTTTTTCAATTTTATTCCGAGGTAATTGGTCGATAGATCAGCCATAGACATTCTTTTTTAAGGGTTAAAATGCAGTAACAAAGATAGACTACTCTGTCAAAGAGTAAAAACTAAATGTGAAGAATTTTTTGGGATTTTTCGGCTTTGAAATTATAAATTACTGTAGCAATGCCTCATTCCTAATTTATTCCATTTTCAATGGTTTCTAATACTTTTTCCTTTTTAAGAATATACATGCCTATCCGCTCGTTTGTTACGCCTTCCTTTAACTTATAATTGTATTGAGGTTTATCGTCGACCAGATTTGCTTCAAAAAACCTAAAAAATATTGACTGGTTGTCGTTTAGCTTTTCTGCAATCTCAATTATATGAGTCGATATGGCAAATGTCCCTTTTTGAAGCCGGGAAAAGGCGGATATTACTGCCCGCGAAGCATCATAAGCATCCTTAACATTTGTTCCTCTAAACAACTCATCAAACACTATAAATAAATTTCCTACCTGGTTGATCCGTTCGGCCACAAACTTTACTCTTAGTACCTCATTATAAAAATGGCTGTACCCTTTGTTTATATTATCCGACAAATTAATTGTTGTTAACAATCCATTGAACAGCGATGTTTCCATGTTTTTAGCCGGCACAGGAAATCCTAAATGCGAAAGATATACAGCGATACTCAATGACTTTAAGAAAGTAGATTTCCCGGCCATATTCGGTCCTGTGAGGAAAAACAGGTTTTTACCTGTTTCAAAATCAAAATCGTTAGCAACTGGATTTTCTAACAAAGGATGAAACAAACCTTGAATATTCATATAGTTTGAGCGCTCAATAAAATGTGGGTATGCGAATCCGTACTTTTCAGTAGCAAAAGCTAAGGATTTTAGAGCATCGATTTCATAGATTAGAAATAAGATGGATCGAATGTTACTGATTTCAGAATTGCGGAAAATATAGTCGAGTTTAAAGTACTCATAATGAAACAAGCGGATCCTGCTTTTAAAGTTAAACACTATCCTTAAAGGGGTATTTTCAATTTTGTCGATAACAGATTGCCTGCAACAATTAACGAATTCATTATTGGTATTTTCAAGCTCTTTCAAGAATGTGTATATTTCATTCAGAAAAGTTATGAGATAACGGATACCTCTCTCGATAATGAATTGAACATTAGGCTGATTTTTATAAAACAGCTTATTAACGATTGAATTCCCAACAGAGAATCTTACCGGAACATTTCCTTGTCTTAAATAATGTTCGACAAAATGTAAGCACTCCTTGTCAATATTAATGTCAAAAACATTTTCCTGGAAAAATCGAATAGTCGAAATTCTTTCTTCGATCAGCGTAACATCATTAAGCGGGTTAGAGAATAAATATTTCAATTGGTCACTACCACCTACAGATTTTGTGAATTGAAAGAGCGAAAATATGGATTTTTGATCTTTGGCCTTATCAAATAGTTCCAGATCACAAATAGTCTGCTTATCAATTTCGAATTTCATTATATAATGTCTTAATAATAGTTTATATTGTTGAAGATATGGCAATGGGATGATTCCCTTACGGGCTATTTTGAAATACTTTATGTTTGTTTGGATTGTGCAATGAACAATCTATAACAAATACTTGAAAGTTCAGCAACGATAATCGTTGTATTTTAATATTGATTACGCCTTTACCCCTTAAATTGGTAAATTCCAGGCAAAAATTCCCAATACAATGACAGCCACTCCGCAGGCAATTATCAGGCCGGCATTTATCGGGCTTACAATAATCGGTTTAGGGTGTTCGCCTTCGGTAAAGACTTCGCGCACCACAAAGAAATAATAATAAACTCCTACTATGGCCATCAGTATGGCAAAAATTGAGATACCCAAATATCCCTGGCTTATGGATAAAACGAAAACTTTGTATTTTGCCATAAAGCCGGCGGTTGGCGGGATTCCTGCCAGCGACATCAGCAATACAGTTGCAAATACTGCAATCCATGGCTTTTCCTTGAATAATCCGCGGAAAGCTGATAGATTTTCCTGCCCGTTGGATTCGCGTTTCACAAGTATAAAAATAATAAACATCGGGATGGTAGCCAACGAGTACACAAATGTGTAATACAGCAGCACCGGTGCCGATGAATCATGCTGCGACAACATGGCCAGCATGATAAAACCGCTGTGGGCTATTGCTGAATAGGCAAAAAGCCGTTTAAAGTTGGATTGTTTTAAAGCAGCCAGGTTGCCGATAAGTAACGAAAGACCAGTCATAACCCATAATGCCTTTTCGAGTGGTACCGGCAACGGCACAAGGCCCATGCTCAACAGTCGGTAGAAGGCGGCAAACCCTGCGGTTTTCACCACGGTTGCCATAAAAGAAGTTACCAGTGTAGGAGAACCTTCATATACATCAGGGCTCCAGAAATGGAAAGGGGCAACGGCAACTTTAAACGCAACACCAATCACGATAAAGAGAAAACCCACCATAAGCATTGGAGGTAAGTGCCCGTTAAATTGCGCTATATACGTTTTGATTTCAGGGAGGTAAAAAGTAGCCGAAGCGCCATACACCAATGCAATCCCGAATAAAAAGAAAGTCGTGGCAAACGACCCCAGCATAAAATATTTAAACGATGCCTCGTTCGACCGGTACGAAGCTTTCTTACCTCCGGCCAGGACATATAATGGAATGGATAGGATCTCGATCCCAAGGAAAAGCATGATCAGGTTCGAAAAGGATGTCATCAGGAAGGCACCGACAAGAGCAAAAATCATAAGAGAATATTGCTCTGCAACGTGCAGCTCCATCATCGTATAATAGTCAATTCCGAAAAGGAAAATCAGGATAGTGATAATAATCATTGATACATTGAACGCAATCGAAAAGTTATCTAAGACGATCATGTCGTGGAAATATGCCGAGCCCAGTCCCCAATCATTAATTGAAAGGTACAGCGTGACCAGCAGGCCCGCGATTGCAACGGGTGCTAATATTTTCTTGTTTTTTGTCAATCCAAGGTATAAGAGGATTATTCCGAGAACTGTTGTTAAAATCAGTGCGCTCATTTATTTGATTTGATCAGTATGTTACTAAAAAAACAGTTCAATATACTGCCGGTAAAACAGCAGAAACAGGTGTCAGAAGGTTTTGCATGGTACTGACCGATACTTCAACCAGGTTAAAAATGGGTTGGGGAAAAATTCCCAGTCCAAGTATTACTACAATCAATGGGATCAGAAAAAGATAATCCATAGTCCGTATATCGGTTATTGTTTCGAAATTTATTTTTTGATCGCCAAGCATAACCCGCTGATAAGCATACAACATATACACGGCGCCCAGGATCATGGTCATTCCACCCACAACTGCAAACCAGATGGATTGCTGAAAAAGCCCGGCAATCATCAGGAATTCACCTACAAAGCCGGCAGTTAATGGAAGTGCAATCGATCCCAGGACAATGATTAGTAAAAGTATTGCCATATTAGGAGCCTTGAGTTTTATGCCTCCCATTTGCGCCAGGTCTAGCGTTCCGGTTCGTTTTTCGACCAGGTTTACCATATAAAAGAGTGCAACAATGGTAACGCCATGACTTATCACCTGGAAAAGTAGCCCTTGCAACGCATAGTAATTCAGTACAAACATGGCAGCAGCCATAAGTGAAATATGTGCCATCGACGAGAATGCGATCAGCTTCTTCAGGTTAGTCTGCCGGAATGCGATTACCGAAGCATAGATCACTCCAATCAGGCTAAGTACGATCACCGTGTTTTGCCAGTAATGAACTCCCAATGGAACTATGGGAAACAGGAATCGAAGTGCACCATAGATCCCCATTTTTGTCATCACGCCGGCTAATATCATTACCCCTTGTGTTGATGCCATGGTATAAGTTGTAGGCTGCCAGGTATGAAAAGGGAATATTGGCATCTTGATGGCAAAGGCAATAAAAAGGATCCAGAAGAGCCAGATTTGGGTATTGCCCGGTATAATTAACTGGTTGAATGCAGCAAAATCAGTGGTATGCAGACCGGGAGTAAGTTGATATAAGTATATGATCCCGAATAAAAGAAACAGGCTTCCTGATAGTGTGTATATAAAGAATTTAAGCGTAATTGTCCTGCGTCCGTCACCTCCCCAGATCAGCAAAATAAAATATATTGGGATAAGCGAAAGTTCCCAGAAAATGTAGAAAAGCAATGCATTCTGTGCGAGAAACACGCCGAGTAATGCTGTCTGCGTAAGCAAAATAAGGGCATACAGCATATGAACTTGCTTTTGTTCCTGTTTAAATCCAGCCAGGATAATAAACGGGAAAAGCAGGTTGGTAAGCAGGATCATTATAAGACTTATACCATCGTACCCCAGTGCCAGCTGAACACCGGTGAAGTTCATCAGGTCGGTAGAATAACTTGCTTCATGGGTTGAAAAAAACAGCGAAAGCGTAATCAGAAGGTTGGCTACTGATGATGCCAGCGCAATGGACCTGATGCTCGCCGCATGCCTGAACGGAAGCAGAAGCAGGCCTGCTATAAAAGGGATTAAAAGAATAACCAGTAATATCATGGGTTCAGACTAACAGAATAAAAACGATAAATAACAGGATTCCGGCTACCATGGCAAAAAGATAGAAACTCATATTGCCTTGCTGAAGTCTACGCAACAGTGTTCCCAGGCGGGCTGTGACTACGCCGACTTCATCAACGGCCGGATCGAGAACGGTATTTTCAATTTTGTTAAAAAAGAAACCGGAAAGAAATCCAAGTGGCTTCTCAAAAACAAAATTGTAGATTTCGTCGATGTAGAACTTATTGAAGACAACTTTGACTAACACTGGCACAGGTTCTTCATCTCCCGCTGGTACAACGGCTTTTTTAACAAAAGTCCGGTAAGCCAAAGATATGACCAGGCTCAAAAGAGCCAGGGAAATCACTATCAATCCGATTTCGGTTGAATGACTCATTTCTTCTCCGGCTTTTGAAACAACGGCACTTTGCAGGAAATTACTAAAGCGTGAATTCCCTCCGAAAAGTGAAGGGATATTTATGAAACCTCCGAAAACAGAGAGAATGGCCAGTATCATCAGTGGTATTGTCATCACTTTTGGCGATTCATGCGGATGAGCACCGGCAAGGCGTTGTTCGCCGAAAAATACCAGGTAAAAAAGCCGGAACATGTAAAAACAGGTCAGTAGCGCTCCGGCAAGTGCCAGCAAATACACAATAATATTGTATTCAAATGCTTTGTTAAGTATAAGGTCTTTACTGAAGAAACCCGAAAAAGGTGGGATGCCGCTTATTGCCAGCGTGGCAGCAAGAAATGTGAAATAAGTCAATGGCATTTTTTTTCGTAATCCGCCCATCTTCCGGATATCCTGTTCGCCGCCCATGGCATGTATCACGCTTCCTGCTCCAAGGAATAGTAAAGCTTTGAAAAAAGCATGTGTTGTAACATGAAAAACTCCCGCAGAATATGCTCCCAATCCTAAAGCAAGGAACATATATCCCAGCTGCGACACCGTGGAATAGGCAAGAACTTTTTTGATGTCGTTCTGTTTTAACCCAATTATTGCAGCCATAAGTGCGGTTGCCAGCCCGATAACAATGATAATGGTGAGTGTAACCGGGGCAAGGTTATACAGAATGCTTGAGCGCGCTATCATATAAATACCGGCTGTTACCATTGTCGCTGCATGTATCAGTGCCGAAACGGGTGTCGGGCCTGCCATGGCATCGGGTAACCATGTAAAAAGTGGTATCTGTGCACTTTTGCCGACTGCCCCAATCAGGAGTAAAATTGTAATAAGCGTAATCACAGGCGTTCCCGACGGAAAACCAGCGGCATGAGCGAAAACTTCAGAAAAAGTGACCGATTTAAAAGTAAAAAAAAGTAGTATGATTCCAAGTATGAATCCAAGATCGCCGATCCGGTTCATAACAAAAGCTTTCCGTGCGGCATAATTGTATGCAGGTTTTTTAAACCAGAAACCAATCAGTAAATAGGAGCAAAGTCCCACACCTTCCCAGCCGATAAAAAGAACCAGGTAGTTTGCACCCATCACCAGAAGCAACATGCTGAAAGTGAACAAATTCATCTGGGCGAAAAAAGAATTTACACGCTCATCATCGTGCATGTATCCAATGGAATAGATGTGAATGAGTGCCCCGACTCCTGTAACAATCAGCATCATGGTCAGCGACAGATGATCGATCAGCAAAGCGAAAGGGATATTCATTCCGCCAATGGCAATCCAGTTGAAAAGGGTTACGGTGGCAGCATTCTGTCCCGAAGCCCTGAGTACAAAAAATAATACAACGGAGATGATAAATGACAATAAAACCATAGCGCTTGCTATAATTCCGGCCTGGTTATGTTTTAAACGCTTGTTAGCCAGACCTGTTACCAGGAAACCCAGCAAAGGTAAGGCGGGAACAAGCCAGGCAAGGTTTATGTAAGGAATAGATTCTACCATTTCAATCGGTTCAAAAGGTTAATATCTACTGATTCCACATTGCGTTTCATCATAACAACTATCGAAAGGCCAACAGCTACTTCGGCAGCTGCCACAATCATAATAAAAAAGACAAATACTTGACCGGAAGGATCGGAATGATAGGCTGAAAAAGCAGTAAGCAACAGGTTTACAGAGTTGAACATCAGTTCGAGGCACATAAGAATGGCTATAATATTTCGCCTGAATAAAATGCCCATCACACCAATGCTGAAGAGCGTAACGCTAAGAATTATATAATACTCCAGCGGGATGAGTTGTATGGCGGATGATATTTCTTTCATAGCAGGTAGGAGGGTTTAGACTTTAGGTTTTGTGGGTGTTTGGTAGTTTGAAGAGTTTGAAGAGTTTCGGGTTTCAGGGATACAATGTTTCAGGGTTACAGAGTTTAAGAGTTTCAGGGTTACAATGTTTCAGGGTTACAATGTTTCAATGTTTCAGAGTTACAGGGTTCCAGAGTTTCAAGGTTCCAGGTATACAGAGACTTGCATTCACTATTCACTCCCTTTCCAGTGGATGGTCTTTCTTTCCAAACATCACCGCTCCGACCATAGCTGCAAGAAACAATACCGAAGATAATTCGAAAGGAAGAAGATATTCATGGAACAATGTTTTTCCAATGTTGGCTACCAGCCCGATTTCACTCGTAAAAGGATACCGTGGATGTATTTCGAATGTCTGCCGGGTTGCAGCAAGCAAAACCAGGAAAAATATTCCTCCTGCAATTACAGCCATTATTCTTGTAATTTTTGATTTCTGAGGTATGATGGCTTTATTCAGGTTCAGCAGCATGATCACAAACAGGAACAACACCATGATGGCACCCGTGTAGACAATAATATGCACCACTGCCAGAAATTGCGCATTCAGCAATATATAGTGCCCGGCCATGGCTATAAAGCAGATAATCAGGAAGATCACATTGTTGATCGGGCTTTTTGAGAAAACCACGAACAATGCGCTGATCACCATTATTGCCGAAAGCATGAAAAATAAGAAAATCATTTTAAACGGTTTAATATTTATTTAGGCCAGGATTTATTTATTGTGCGCAAATCGTTTATTCTCTTTGAACTTCTGAACCGCATCTGTTTGCCGGGCCGATATATCAATCCTCTTTGCCGGATCAAGAGGTTCAAGCAAAATGTCTTTTCCGTAAATAAAAGGTTTGCGTTTATATTCAGATGCTACAATGCGATCCGTCAGGAAAATGGCTTCTTTCGGGCAGGCTTCTTCGCAATCGCCACAAAAAATACAACGCAGCATATTTATTTCATAAACTGCGGCATATTTTTCTTCGCGGTACAGGTGTTCTTCGCCGGGTTTGCGTTCAGCTGAAATCATGGTGATTGCCTCAGCCGGGCAGGCAACGGCACATAATCCACACGAAGTGCAACGTTCGCGTCCCAGTTCATCACGTTTCAAAACATGTTGTCCACGATATACTTTGCTGAATTCACGGGTTTGTTCGGGATAGCTTATAGTTGATTTTTTTCGGAAAAAGTGCGTTAGTGTGATTGACATTCCTTTCAGGATGGCAGGGAGATATATCTTTTCGAGAAAAGTCATTTTTTTGTCCGAAACCACTTTCGACCTGTTGGTTAGTTTTTGCATGGCGTTCCGGTTAAATTAGTTCGGTGAAATAGTAATAAACACCGGTGGCGAGAATATTGAAGATTGCCAGCGGAATCAAACCTTTCCATCCAAGGTTCATCAGCTGATCGTAGCGGAACCTGGGTAAGGTCCACCTCACCCACATGAAAAGAAAGATCATGCCGAAAATCTTTAAAAAGAAAAATGCAGTTCCCAACAGTGTTACGATATTGGGCGATAGACCCAGCTGATCAATAAAAGGCATATTGTACCCGCCAAAGTATAAGGTCGCGATTACTGCTGACGAAATGAACATATTGATATATTCGGCAAACAGGTAAAAGCCAAGTTTCATTGAACTGTACTCCGTGTGATATCCGCCAACCAACTCGGTTTCGCATTCGGGAAGGTCGAATGGAGCTCGGTTAGTTTCAGCGAAAGCGCAGGTTAAAAATAACAGGAACCCGAGCGGCTGGTAAAAAACATTCCAGTGCATGCCATGCTGCTGCTGTACGATTTCATGAAGGCTCAGCGAGCCGGTCGTAATAACAAGAGCAACAATCGACAAACCCATGGCCAGTTCGTAACTGATCATCTGCGAGGCAGCCCGTATGGATCCATATAATGCATATTTGTTATTCGATGCCCAACCACCGATCATAATGCCGTAAACTCCGATAGAAACCATGGCAAAAACATAAAGGATCCCGATATTCAGATCTGCAATCTGCATAGAGAATTCGCGTCCGCCAAGGTTAAGGGTTGCTCCCCATGGAATTACAACTCCGGTAAGCAAAGCGGTTGTCATGGCAATGGAAGGGCCGAGTATAAAAAGTATCCTGTTAGCCGAAAGCGGAATAATTTCTTCTTTCATGAACATTTTTACGCCATCGGCCAACGGCTGTAATAAGCCGAATGGACCGGCCCTGTTCGGTCCGCGCCGGTCCTGCATGAAAGCAGCCACTTTTCGTTCGCCATACGTCGAATACATTGCCACTAAAAGAGTGACAAGTAATATGATGAACAGAAAAATGGTTTTATAAATATATAATGTCCAATCCATGACAAAAGTTACTTCCGGTTTAAAATGTTGAATTTACAAAATTAGTAGCACAAGTATTAGTAGGATTGATTTTATTAATCATTATCCGCCTCAGTTCCAGGTCTTGATAATTTTTCATAATGGTTTTGCGAAATAACCGAATGCCGTTCAATCTTTCGGGGACCTTCGATAATCCAGTCTGCTGTTTCCTTTTTTTCAAAACGACACTCGTTACAGATAAAATCTTCCAGTTCGCCATATTTGTCTTTACGACCAGTTACACGAAGAATTTCTTCTCCCTTCATCCATACAACCGTTTTGCCGCTGCATTTGGTGCATTCGCGGTGTGCGTTCATGGGCTTTGCAAACCAGACCCGGCTTTTGAACCGGAAAGTTTTGTCGGTTAATGCTCCAACCGGGCAAACATCGATCATGTTGCCCGAAAAATCGTTATCAACGGCTTTTAAAATATAAGTGCTTATTTCAGAATGATCGGCACGATTCAAAACGCCGTGTACACGTTTATCAGTGAGCTGGTCAGCAACCTTTACACAGCGATAGCAAAGTATGCACCGGTTCATGTTGAGTTTGATAAGGTCACCAATGTCAATAGGTTCAAAAGTTCTGCGATCTTCTACGGTTTGTGTTTCTTCGAGCCCATGCTCGTACGAAAGGTCCTGGAGATGACATTCGCCCGCCTGGTCGCAAACGGGGCAATCCAGCGGATGGTTGAGCAGCAGGAATTCGGTAATCGCGTTCCTCGCTTCCATTACTTCGGGCGATGTAGTGTTTTGAACTACCATTCCATCCTGAACTGCTGTGCGGCACGAAGCTACCAGTTTGGGCATCGGGCGGTTGTCTTTCGAGGAAGACTGGGCCACTTTTACCAGGCAGGTCCGGCAATAGCCGCCGCTTCCTTCGAGGGAAGTATAATAACACATAGCCGGCGGCACCACGCTCCCGCCAATCTTGCGGGCAGCATTCATGATGGTTGTGCCGGGTTCAACCTCAACCACAATATTATCGATGGTTACCTTTAAAAGGGGCATTTCTGGAGTTTTACGTGTTCTTCAAATTCTTCGCGGAAATGACGGATTGCACTCGCAACAGGCCATGCGGCAGCATCACCTAACGGGCAAATCGTATTTCCATCAATATGTTTGGCAATATTTCCAAGCAGGTCAATGTCTTTCATTGTGCCATTTCCGGTTTCAATCCGGGTAAGTATTTTTTCCATCCAGCCGGTTCCTTCGCGGCAGGGACTGCATTGTCCGCATGATTCGTGGTGGTAAAACCTCGAAAAAGTGAGGAGGTTTTTAACGATACAGGTTGTTTCGTCCATCACGATAAATCCACCCGAACCCAACATGGTTCCGGATTGAAAACCGCCTTCAGCGAGTGATTCGTAGCTTATCAGTCGTGGTTCTCCATTGGCAGTTTTAAGGATAAGGCCGGCAGGCAGAATTGGCACCGATGATCCGCCGGCAACCACCGCTTTCAGTTTATGACCGTTTCTGATTCCGCCGCAGTATTCATCGCTGTATATAAACTCTTCAACCGGTAATCCGAGTTCAATTTCGTAAATACCAGGTTTGTTGATATGTCCGCAGGCTGAAATCAGTTTTGTCCCTTTGCTGTTTCCAATGCCAATTGCCGCGTAAGCATCACCACCGTTATTCATTATCCAGGGCAGCGCAGCAAGGGTTTCAACATTATTAACTACAGTTGGACAATTATACAACCCGACTAAAGCGGGAAATGGCGGTTTGATTCGTGGATTTCCCCGTTTGCCTTCGAGCGATTCGAGTAAAGCTGTTTCTTCCCCACATATATATGCTCCTGCTCCGGGATGGCAATACAGGTTGAGCGAATAACCACTTCCAAGGATATTTTCACCAAGGAATCCATTCTTGTAAGCTTCGTCAATTGCTTTTTCCAGGATGCGCATCACGTAAAACAATTCGCCACGCACATAGATATATGAAGTTTTAGCTCCCAATGCATACGAACCAAGAATCATCCCTTCGATGAGCTGGTGCGGATTGAGCTGACCGATATGCCTGTCCTTAAAAGTTCCGGGTTCGCTTTCATCGAAATTGCAGACCAGGTAGCGAGGGTTTTCACTTTTTTTATCAATAAAACCCCATTTCATGCCAGTTGGGAATCCTGCTCCGCCACGGCCACGCATTCCTGATTTGGTTACTTCGGTAGTAACCTGGTCGGGCGTAAAGTCTTTCAGTGTTTTTTCGACGGAGGAATATCCTCCCAATTGCCTGTAAACCTCGAAGCTGGCAAGGCCGGGTACATCAATATTTTCTAATATGATCTGCTTTGCCATTGTTACAGGTAAGGATTTGAATGCGAGATTTTATTTTCAGCCTGCCATTTACTGAGCAATTCATCTGCTTTTATTACGGTGAGGTTTTCATGATATTCGGTTCCAACCTGAATTACAGGCGCATTTCCGCAGGCTGCAAGGCATTCAACGGTTTTGATAGTGAATTTTCCGTCGGCAGTCGTTTCACCGGCTTTGATCCCAAGGCGTTTTTCGAAATGAGCAAGTATTTCTTCGGCACCATTAAGCCAACATGGCCCTGTCTGGCAGACTTCTATAACACAGTTGCCCACTGGTTCGAGGTTGAACATGCTGTAAAAAGAAGCTACTTCATAAACCTCAATGGGTTGGATATCAAGCAGCGAAGCCACATAGTCCATGATTTCGGAGCTGAGCCACCCTTTATTTTCTGCCTGGGCTATATGTAATACTGGCAGCAGGGCCGATTTCTGCCTGCCTTGCGGGTATCGTTTTATAATCCGGTTTACGAGACCTAAAGTTTCGCTGTTAAATTCAGTTTTGTAAAGCTTTTCTTGCATTTAAAATATTTCAAGTTTCTTATTTCAAGTTTCATGTTAGAAATCCTACATCCCACATCGAACATCCGATATCCGACATTTAACATCCCTATGCATCCAATTCTCCTGCAATTACATTCATCGAACTCATGGTGAGAATTGCATCTGACAACATGGCACCCTTTACCATCTCAGGATAAGCCTGGTAATAGATAAAGCATGGGCGACGGAAATGCAGCCTCGACGGGGTTCTTCCACCATCGCTAACGAGGTAGAAGCCCAGTTCGCCGTTAGCGGCTTCGACGGAATGGTAAACCTCGCCGGCAGGAATATCTGTTTCACCCATAACAATTTTGAAGTGCCAGATCAGCGCTTCCATGTTGTTATAAACTTTTTCCTTTGGCGGCAGCACAAAACGCGGGTCTTTCGCAAAATAGGTTTCTTTATCTTCCATCGCATCAAGTTTGACTAAAGCCTGTTCGATGATATGCATGCTCTGGCGCATTTCTTCCTGTCTTACCATGAAGCGATCGTAGGTATCACCATTCTGGCCAACAGGAACAATGAAGTCAAAGTCTTCGTAAGAACAATAGGGATTCATAACGCGGACATCATAATCAACACCGCAGGCACGAAGGTTAGGGCCGGTGAATCCGTAAGCAAGTGCGCGCTCAGCCGGGAAAGCCCCAACGTTGATGGTACGATCCATAAAAATACGGTTCCTGACCAGCAAATTCTCAAATTCCTTGAGTTTTGCGGGAAATGTTTTCATAAAATGGTGGATCTTGTCCCAGGCTTTTTGGCTGAAATTGCGCTCAAAGCCACCAATCCGACCCATATTCGTAGTAAGTCTTGCACCGCAGATTTCCTCGTATATTTCGTAAATGTATTCTCTGTCCTGGAAAATGTAGGTGAATCCTGTAAGCGCACCGCTGTCGACACCAATAACGCTGTTGCAGATAATATGATCAGAAATGCGGGCAAGTTCCATAATTACAATACGCAGGTAATCAACGCGTTTTGGCGTTTCAATGCCAAGCAACTTCTCCACCGTCATATGCCAACCCATGTTGTTGAGCGGCGACGAACAATAATTCATCCTGTCGGTAAGCGGAGTGATCTGGTAAAAAGGCCTGCGTTCGGCAATTTTTTCGAAAGCACGGTGAATGTATCCTATTGTTTGTTCGGTACTTACAATGAATTCACCATCCATCAGCATCACGTTCTGGAATACTCCATGCGTAGCCGGGTGGGTAGGGCCTACATTTAGAGTGTTATACTCTTTGGGCTCCGGCGTTTTTACAAAATCTCGTTCCCAGTAATCAGTATCCGGTTCGTTTGCCATGTATGATTTGTAGATTCTCTTTTGTTAATCGTTATTCGTTAATCGTTATTCGTTAATCGTTAATTGTTAATCGTTAATCGTTATTTGTTAATCGTACATCGTTATTTGTGCCCCAATACCATTTTCTATTAACCATTAACCATTAACTTTCCCCCCCCCCTCATCGCCCAAACATGCTATCATCCTTATCCTCACGGGTCTGATCCTCGAGCGGGAAGTCTTTTCTCATAGGGAAGTCAGTCATATCTTCAACATTCAGGATTCGTTTCAGGTTTGGATGATCCCCGAACAATATTCCATAGAAATCATACGTTTCGCGCTCCATCCAGTTGGCCGCAGGCCAGATTGTAGTTGCAGTAGGGAGTGTAGGATCGTTAATATCAGTGGTAGTTTTTATGCGTATGCGATGGTTATTTACGAAACTATGCAAATGATACACCACGCCGAGTTGTTGTTTTTCGGGATAATGCATACCGCAAAGCGTGGTTAGAAAGTTGTATTGCAGTTCGTTGTCATCACGAAGAAACAGTAGACAAGGTTGGATAACCTCTTTCTTCACATTAATGCAAAGCATATCAGCCTGGAGCTCATGCGATTCAATGGCTTCGTTGAACTGGCTGCTAAGTTTTTTAACAACTAACTGGTCTCTGTCGGGGTTGATGTGATACACGAAAATGTTTTTACAAGTTGAGGAATTGCCATCAAAGATTTACTCTGAAATACTTTAATCAGGTAATGCTTTTACAAAGTTATTCCATATTATAATGCTTCATTAGGTCTTCATACTCCTTTGAATGTCTTCTTCTGAGCGATTCATTGCCAACCAGCTCCTGTATTTTGATAATTCCATCGATGATTTGTTCAGGACGGGGAGGACAACCCGGTACATACACATCAACCGGGATTACCCGGTCGATACCTTGTAAAACACTGTATGTATCGAAAATTCCTCCACTTGCGGCACATGCACCAACGGCAATAACCCATTTTGGTTCAGCCATTTGAATGTATATCTCACGCAGAACCGGTCCCATTTTCTTCGCCACTGTTCCCATCACCATCAACAGGTCGCTCTGACGTGGTGAAAAGCTTAACCGCTCAGAGCCAAATCTGGCAAGGTCGTAGTGCGAAGCCATGGTAGCCATAAATTCAATACCGCAACAGGAAGTTGCAAACGGCAATGGCCACAGTGAATTTTTACGCGCCAGCCCAACGGCTTTTTCAATGGATGTGGCAAAAAATCCCTGCCCGGATATTCCTTCCGGAGTTTCAGCTACTGTAGGTGGTATTTTGAGGTTTGGTTTTTCTGACATGATGGTGGTATTTAGTGCCTGTTTCAACGCTTATCCCACTTTAAAGCGCCTTTCAGAATAATATAAATAAAACCGGCAAGTACCAGCATCATAAACAGAAACATGTCGAGGAAGCCATCTTTACCCAGGGCTCTGAAGTTAACGGCCCAGGGATACATAAATATAACTTCAACATCAAAAAGGACAAAGAGTATCGCGATCAGGAAATATTTTACCGAGAATGGACTGCGGGCGTTACCCATTCCTTCTATACCGCACTCAAAATTCTCTAGTTTAGCTTTTGATGAGCGTTTTGGACCCAGTAAATGAGTGAGTATCATCGTGGTTATAACAAACCCGAGGACAACTAATGATTGAATTAATATGGGGATATAATCTTTTGGCATCTTGCTATCTGAAGTATTGTGAAAACATTAACGATCGTTAAGCCAATTTGTTTGTAAATCTATGAAATATATTAATTAAAATTTATAAACCGGAAATTGAAAGTTGAATTATTTTTTAAGAATAATATTACCAAAAGACTGGAAAAATCTATTAATGAAATTGCTGTAAAGTTATTCAGTCATTATACCTGCAAGCTATACAGGCGAAAAAGTGTACTCGGATTTTATATTTTCAATATCCGGATTTTATTTCATGTGTTTCTTTGATTTACTATAAAGATCAATGAAACAGTTTGAAAAGGATCATCTTTTGAATGGGTATTGTTTACAGAAAATTAAGTTTTTATTTAAAATATAAGGCCTGGTCGCATATGTGTAAACATGCACCAATTAGCCAAAATATTTATTACCTGCTACAGGCTGACTGCATTTAAAAGCGTTAAAGTTTCTAAATTGTATTTGAAGGTAGGATTTGAATATAATTTCCTTGTATTTTTGTATGTTTACATTTAAGCAATAAACGTGAAGAAACTGGATTTCAATATTAGCTAAAAGGATAACTCACCGGTTATGTATATTTACAGCAGTATTTATTCCTTTTAAATATTATCTGGATTTTATATTTGCAACAGGTACTTTTTCCTCACCGTTTATTATCCTTTTACCTTTTTGGTCTGCTGATTTGTAATTAACTTTGCATCGCCTGCTTTAGTAACAGCAACAACCTGTTTTATAAAAATAAATTGTAACAAGCATCTTAATCAACAAATAATAACAAAATGGACAAAAATCGTAAACCTAAAAAACGTGGTTTTAAACTCAGCTTCTCTGTGTTGGTAATTCCTGTTGCCCTTGTTTTAGCAATAATAGTGTTCCAATTCATTATGGGCAATCCTGCCAATTTCCAGGGCAATGATTCAGCTAATTCACCTTTGCCGGGAAATTTTTACGGCATTATTTACAAAGGCGGATATATTGTTCCGATATTGATGACGCTGCTGCTTATGGTAATCACCTTTATAATTGAACGGTTCCTTGCTATCCGTAAAGCAACCGGAGTTGGTGACGTAGTTGATTTTGTGCAGAATGTAAAAGCAGATCTTCAGAAAAATGATCTTGATTCAGCTATGATGGAATGCGACGAGCAAAAAGGTTCGGTTGCCAATGTGATCCGTTCGGTGCTCCTGAAATACCGTTTGCTCGAAAAAGATAACACCCTGGCAAAAGACCAGAAACTTGCAGCTCTCCAGGCTGAAGTTGAGGAATCTACGTCGCTCGAGTTACCGGCTCTTGAGGAAAATCTTGTGATTCTTTCCACCATTACCTCACTGGCAACACTTATGGGGCTGCTTGGAACTGTTTTAGGGATGATACGTGCTTTCGCAGCTCTCGCTAATGCCGGTGCCCCCGACTCAGTTGCACTCGCTTCTGGTATTTCCGAAGCGCTTGTAAATACTGCCTTTGGTATTGGAACAGCTGCCCTTGCCATGATTTTTTACAACTATTTTACTACCCGCATCGATAAGCTGACCTATAATATTGACGAAGCCGGATTTAGCCTTGTACAGTCGTATGCTACAAATCACGCTTAATCTTTTTCATCAATTTAAAAGGTAAATAAAATGCCTAAAGCAAAAATCAAAAGAAAAAGTACCTGGGTGGATATGACTGCCATGTGCGATGTGGCCTTCCTGTTGCTTACTTTCTTTATGCTGACTTCGAATTTTACAAAGAAAGAGCCGGTACTGGTTGCTACGCCTACCTCTGTTTCCGAAATTAAAATTCCTGAAACCAATATCATGACCATACTGGTTGATAAAACCGGGAAAGTATATTTTGGTATCGACGGACAGGAAAAGAGGAAACTACTGATCGAGAAAATGGCAAGCATTTACAAAGTTAGTCTCACGCCTGACGAAATCAAGAAATATACATTACTTGAGTTGGTTGGCAATCCCATGCAGGCTATGCAGGCATATCTGCGCCTGCCAGCTGATGCCCGCGATCTTCCTCAAAACAACCTGGGCATTCCTGCCGATTCGACAAATAATGAGTTTAAGGAATGGGTAAAATCAGCCCGCGAGGTTAATCCCGATCTGAGGATAGCAATTAAAGCTGACGAGAAAACTCCTTATCCCATTATTAAACAGGTAATGAAGAGTTTACAACAGCTCGACGAAAGCCGTTATAACCTGATTACCAAACTCGAAGGCGCTCCCGGCAGAGAATAAATACTTTTAAAAAGCGAATAAAAATGGCAGAAATAAGTCAAGATTCCGGTTCACATAAAAAGGGGAAGAAGAGAAGGGCGAAGAAATTAACCACGCGGATTGATCTCACACCGATGGTTGACCTGGGCTTTTTGCTCATTACTTTTTTTATGCTTACCACCTCGCTCATAAAGCCTCAAACAATGGAGATTACGATGCCGTCGGATAAAAAAGTTCTGGAAGAAGATCAGACCGTTGCCAAGGCTTCGCAGGCTATATCAATTATACTTGCCAAAGACGATGTAGTTTATTATTACTTTGGCAAAACAGAAGGCGCCAAATTGATTAAAACGAATTATGCCCCGGATGGATTGAGGAAGATACTCCTTGAAAAGAATTACGATGTGGCGAAGCAGGTGGAAGACCTGAAAGCTGAAAAAATCAGGACCCATATGAAAGAAGAGGATTATCAGAAGAAATTATCCTCAATACGTGCTAATAAAAATGCACCGGTGGTAAGGATTATGGCTACTGATGATTCAAATTACAAAAATCTTGTCGATGCACTCGATGAGATGAATATCTGCAGCATCAGCAGGTATGCAATTGTTGATTTCGACGAACCCGACAAACAACTCATCGCTACCCTTGCTCCCTGATATCAGCAATTGTATAAATAACAAAATACTTTAATGCAAAAGGTCAATATATTTTCTGACGATTGGTGCGAAATTGTGTTCGAATCCAGGCCAAAGGATTATGGAGCCTATGTAATGCGCACCCTTTCATCACGACGCCACCGCTTTGCAATTCTTCTCACGCTTATTCTTTTCGTTGCTGCATTCACCCTGCCGGGCGTAATTAAAAGTATTATTCCCGCTTCGAAGGTGAAAAATGTGGAGGTTACCACACTGTCGGATATCAAGCTGGAGAAAAACAAACCCAAAGTAGAGCAGCCTAAAATTGAAGAAGAGCCTCCGCAGAAAATAAAAAGCACCATCAAATTTACACCTCCTGTTATTAAGGATGATGTTGATGTGAAGGATGAAGAAGTTATGAAAACGCAGGAAGAAGTAAATGATTCAAAGCTTTCTGTTTCAACGGCTGATGTAAAAGGCAACAGCCAGGATGCTGATGCGGTCGATTTGTCGGAATTACAGCAGCAGCAAAATAAGGTGGTGGAAGAAGAAGTTGTAAAACCATATGTGGTTGTTGAACAAATGCCCGAATTCCCGGGTGGCGATGAGACTATGCGCAAATTCCTTCGCGATAATATAAGGTACCCGATGATGGCAAGGGAAAGTGGTATTACCGGCACGGTATATGTTACTTTTGTTGTGAGCGCAACCGGGCAGATTTCAGATGTGAAACTTTTACGTGGAATCGGCGGCGGTTGCGACGAAGAAGCGGTAAGGGTGGTTAAAACAATGCCTAAATGGATTGCAGGCCGTCAAACTGGCAAGCCTGTTCCGGTGCAGTTCAATCTGCCTATTAAATTTTCTCTTAACCAGTAAACTTTATCTGGCATAAGCCTTTGCCGGCTCAAAAATGAATCTGTAGTATGAGAATTATATTCAATTACAGCATGTCAGTCATTTACATGGTTTTTGGCCTTTTCCTGTTAATAATTGGCTGGTCGAGACTGGAACACCTTCAAAACTTAGGGCTTGGTATATTGTTAATTGTATATGGAATTTTCAGGGCATACCGGATTTATAGCACCGAGAAAGCAGCTAAACCGGGAAGTGATGAAAACAGTAATGGTAACAAAATAGAATCACTCAAATGAAAACATGGCTGATAATGGCTTTCGCCGGATTTTTCTTCGTTTTAGCCGGTTGTAATCATAGTCCGAAAAAAGACAAGCATAGTAATGATACGCCGACTACAGGCGAGATAACCATAGCAGTGGATGAAACATACAGCCCGGTAATTGATGCGGCACTCCCTGTTTTTCATTCCATGTATAAGTTTGCTCATATTCATGCAAAGTATCTTCCTGAAGTAGATGCCTTAAACCTGCTTTTAAAAGATAGTGTAAGGCTTGCGATTGTATCGCGTCCGCTTTCGGTAAAAGAACTGGATTATTTTCACTCCAAAAAGTTTTTCCCGAAGCTAATTCCTATTGGTATTGATGGGATTGCAGTATTGGTAAACCCCGCGAATCCGGATACCTTGTTTTCTGTCGAGACGATCCGGAAAATTATGGTGGGAGAAATTACCAGCTGGAAAGAGCTGAATAAGAAATCTCCTCTGGGGAAAGTGAAAGTGATTTTCGATGATCCCAAATCAAGCATTGTAAGGTTTATAGTCGATTCAATTACCAAATCGGGTAACCTGAGCAAGCAACTATCATCCATGCAAAGCAACCTCGATGTGGTAGATTTCGTTTCGCAAAACCCGGATGCAATTGGTTTGATCGGCGTAAGCTGGGTGAGTAACCGGAATGACCCGAAGAGTTTGTCGTTTTTACGCAAAATTAAAGTCGCCGGAATTTCAGTTTCCGAACCGGCTTTGTCCGAAAATTCATATCAGCCGTTCCAGTCATATAT